>Ga0180009_10004102_pt1 | contig 16233 bp, 13 predicted proteins | sample OS_PC_MetaG_FD_123537 | JGI IMG/M metagenome (GOLD analysis project Ga0180009, IMG submission 123537) | Groundwater microbial communities from the Aspo Hard Rock Laboratory (HRL) deep subsurface site, Sweden - OS_PC_MetaG | ecosystem: Environmental > Aquatic > Deep subsurface > Groundwater...
GGCGTGGGAGTGGGAGTGGGAGTGGGAGTGGGAGTGGGAGGCGCCAGCGGCCCGCACTGCCTCGCGAGGGGCACACGTAGATACATGCGGTCCCCTCCTTCGTGCAGCATCATGCCGGGGGACCAGGAGCCCGCCTCGGGCATGAGCTCCCACATGCTTCCCACGGCGGCGTCGATGATCATCATGATTGCCCCGTACGCCATACCCCACGCGAGATTGGTCCAAAACCACCCGTTCACGCGCCGTCGCAGGCGAATTTCCCGGGACTGGCAGCCGGCGCTGTCCAGCCGCACGTGGTGCTCCCGGTTGCGAAGCAGTTTCACGGCCACGGGCGTATGTCCCACCTCCTGGCCGTCCACGACCACCCGGGCGCCGGTGGGTTGGCTTTCAAGCTGCCAGATCTGGTATTTGCCGGCGACGACTGTGGCGCAGCCGCCGAGACCCAGGGTGGCGGCCAGGGTGAGTGCCCACATGGAAGTGATTCTTGGCAGCATGGACTCCCTCAAAATCGTTGTTTACGCAATTGGTCTGTGCATCAAGTGTGCCAGCTTGCGTCCGGTCTTGTCCAGCCTCCGCCGCGAAGGCTGACGGAGGTGTGTCAATCGAAGATAAATTTGATATGGTCGTGGGGTCGGTACACAATCGAGATCCGGGAGGACGGAGATGCCCGCAGACGTCGAGTTTCGGCCTGAAGGTAACTTCGTATCAATGCGCGTGTACGGCGAGCTCACCGCCGAGACCGCCAAAGGCATGATTGCCCAGTGGATGGCACTGGAGCGGGAGCACAACTGTCGCAAGGTGCTCACGGAATACCGAGTCGGTGTTGGGCGAGAGCGTCACGGGCATGTATGAGTTCATCGGCAAGATGGACTCCCTCGGCATCCCGCGCGACATGAAGATGGCCAGCGTGGTCAGAGGTGACACCAAAGACCACGTGTTCTTCGAGACTGTGGCCCGGAACCAGGGTTGGCTGTACCAGGTATTTGCCAGCGTGCAAGAGGCAGAGGCCTGGCTCGCCGAGGGCTGACGCGGAGGAAACGTGCCTGAGACCGTAACGGTGTTGGAGGAGCAGGGGGTCATTGAGGTGGTTTCGGAGGGTGTGATTACCCGCGAGCAGATGGGGCAATCCCTGGCCCAGGTTGTGGAGCTCCGCCTGTTCCGGGAGCTTCGGAGGGTACTGGTGAATGCGCTCCAGGCCACCTCCATGCCGTCGATGATGCCCATGTACGACTTCGCCGCCGCCGTGGCCTCCCAGCGGGTACTGCAGGACGTGCGGTTCGCCATCATCCGCCATCGTCGCTCCGCTGAGGACCTGGATTTTTTCGAGACCGCGGCCGGCAACCGCGGCGTGCAGGTGCGGGTCTTCGACACGCGCGAAGAAGCGTTGGGCTGGTTGGCGGGGTAGTCGGCGTCGATGGGGAGGGCGAAGGGGCTTACGGGTTGCTGCAGCTCACGTTGATGGTGTAGGGGCTCTCGGCGCCCTGGTAGCCATCCACGACGAGGTAGTAGAACTCTCCTCCGGTGACTGTGAACGTGACGCTGTCATCCCCGTAGTCAGAGCATTCCGCGGGGTCGCAGTTGAATCCCGCGGGCGTGAGCACAAAAAGGTCCAGGTCAGCACTCATGCCTGACAGGGTGACGGTGGCGCTGCCGGAGTTGGTCGGAGCGAAGACATAGGTGTACTCGGGGCCTGACTCATTGAACGAGTTGCAGGCGTAGCCCGTGATGTTGTTGGTGTGGCCGCCTCCGTTGTTGTGCCAGTTGTCGGTGTCGCCGCAGTCGATGAGGATCGCGGGAGAGCACTCGATGGTCTCCCACTCGCAGTTCGAGTCACAGCTGTCTCCGTTGGTGGTGTTGCCGTCGTCGCACTCCTCGCCGAAGTCCAAATTGCCGTCCCCGCACGCCGGCGGCGCGACGCAGGTCATGGTGAGGGTGTAGTCGGCGATGGAGCCTTCGTACCCCTCGACTACGATGTAGTAGGTTTCTCCGGCCACGGCGGTGAAAACAGCCTGGTTGTCTCCAGCGGCGATGCAGTCCGTGGGGGAGCACTGGCCGTTGCTCTGGGAGATGACGAACACGTCCAGATCTTCGCCGACCGTGTTGACGGTCAGGTCGAGGGTCACCTGCCCGGAGGTTGCGGCGGTGTAGATGTACGTGAACTCCGGCCCGCTCTCGTTCCACGTGGGGGCGCAGCTGTAAGTGGTCAGCAAGTTCGTGGAGCCGCCAAAGTTGTTGTTGTAGTTGTCCGTGTCGCCGCAGTTGAGCGTGTAGTCGTCATTGCAATATTCTGGCACGCAGCTCGCGTCACACCCGTCGCCCGAGTTGGTATTACCGTCGTCGCACTGCTCGCCAGCATCCAGGATGCCGTCGCCACAGAACGGGATGGTGCAGTTGTTGCGGCATCCGTCGGTGTCGATGTTGTTTCCGTCGTCGCAATCCTCGACACCGGCGTGTACGAAGCCGTCGCCGCAGGTGGCGGTCTGGCAGCCCGTGACGCAGTCGTCCGTGTCGTTGAAGTTACCGTCGTCGCACTGCTCACCGGCGTCGAGGCTGCCGTTGCCACAGCCCGGCGTGGAGGGGCAGACCACGGTGATGGCGTAGTCGCTCACTGCGCCGGCGAAACCATCGACGACGACGTGATAGGTTGTGCCGGCCACCGCCGCGAAGGTCACGTTGTTGTCACCCACGCCCAGGCAGTTGGTGGGGACGCAGACGCCGCCTTGGTCATCGATCACAAAGACGTCCAGGTCCGCGGTCATGGCGCTCAGCCCGATGGTGACGGTCTCGCTGGCCGTGGCGGTGAATTGGTACGTGTACTCCGGGCCGCTCTCGTCCCAGCTGTTGCAGCTATAGCCATTGAGCACGTCTGTGGAGCCGAGGCCGGCGTTGTTCCAGTTGTCGATGTCCGCGCAGTGCAGGATCCAGGCGTCGGTGCACACCGGGCCCTCCGCGGTGCAGGTGGCTGAGCAGCCGTCGCCGGCGGTGTTGTTGCCGTCGTCACAGGCCTCGGCACACTCCACCACACCGTTGCCGCAGGCCTCGATGGTGCAGGTGGCCGAGCAGCCGTCGCAGGCGGTGTTGTTGCCGTCGTCACAGGCCTCACCGGCCTCCACCGTGCCGTTGCCGCAGCCGGGGGCGATCTCGAGCTGACAGTTGGCGTCGCAGCCGTCGCCGGCGGTGGTGTTGCCGTCGTCGCACTGCTCGACGCCGGCCTGGACGTAGTTGTCCCCGCAGCTGGCGTTGGTGCAGTTGTTCAGGCACGCGTCGGCGTTGGAGGCGTTGCCGTCGTCGCAGTCCTCGCCGGCCTCCACGGTGCCGTTGCCGCAGACCGGCGCCGTCTCGGTGTGGCAGCTGGCGTCGCAGCCGTCTCCGGCGGCGGTGTTGCCGTCATCGCACTGCTCGGCGCATTCCAGGACGCCGTTGCCGCAGGCCTCGATGGTGCAGGTGGCCGAGCAGCCGTCGCAGGCGGTGGTGTTTCCGTCGTCACAGTCCTCGCCAACCTCCACGACGCCATTGCCGCAGCCCGGCGCCCCCTCGAGCTGGCAGCTCGCGTCGCAGCCGTCCCCGGAGGTGGTGTTTCCGTCGTCGCACTGTTCCGTGCACTCCCGGACGCCGTTGCCGCAAACCTCGTCTTCACACGTGGCCGAGCAGCCATCACAGGCGTCTGTATTTCCGTCGTCGCAGTCCTCGCCCACCTCCACGACGCCGTTGCCGCAGCCGGGGGGCACCTCGAGCTGGCAGCTCGCGTCGCAGCCGTCTCCGGCGGCGGTGTTGCCGTCGTCGCACTCCTCGCCCGCGTCGATGACCCCGTCGCCGCAGGCCGGCGCGGTCTCGATGTGACAGCTCGCATCGCAGCCGTCTCCCGGGGTGGTGTTTCCGTCGTCGCACTCTTCGTCGCACTCGGTCACGGTGTTGCCGCAGCGCTCCACCGAGCAGCTCGCCGAGCAGCCGTCGCAGGCGGTGAGGTTCCCGTCATCGCAGCCTTCCCCGATCTCCACGACGCCGTTGCCACAGCCCGGGGCCACCTCCAGGCTACACAGCGCTGAGCAGCCATCGCCGTTGGCGGTGTTTCCGTCGTCGCACACCTCGCCGGTCTCGATGATGCCGTTGCCGCATACGGCGCCTTCGACCGTGCAGGTGGACGAGCAGCCGTCACCGTTGATGGTGTTGCCGTCGTCGCAAACCTCGTCGCCGGCGATGACCCCGTCGCCGCAAACAGCTCCGTTGCTGGACTTCCCGCCGCAGCCGGCGGTCAGGAGCGCCGCGAAGGCCAGCGCCGTGAGCTGTCTGGGCCCGATAGTTGCGATGCGTAGCATGGATGTGCCTCTCCTTTTTGTTACGTAGCTATGCCGAAATTTTTTACCGTCCATCACAATACGTGCCTTTGGACCGCAAGGCCAGTGCCAAGTCCGACCAGGTGCGACAGGAATGTCGTGAATCGGTCGCTTGAGACGCTGCGTGTTACTGCCGCGGGTGCGAAACCCCTGGGAACCTGGACTTTCATGGTGGTCTGGCTTTTGCAGATGACATCGCGGTGGCTTGTGGGCCCGGGTGGGCCCGTGCTACCGTGATCCATGATGTTCAGGAGCAAATACGTCGTACTGCTGGCCGCGTTCGCGGGCGTGACGGGATGTCTGTACCTCGATGGGATCAACGAGCCCCCCGAAGTGTCGGTGCACCTGAGGACCGCTGCGGAGCAGGTGTTCATCGGTGAGCGGGTCTGGGTAGACGGACGGGATACCGTGGATCCGGATGGAGACGAGTTGAGCTATCAGTTCATCATTGAGCACAGCGGTTCGGCGGACAACCCCGAGTTTGACCTCTGCTCGGCGTACATGGAACCCTGGGAGGTCTGCTTCATCCCGGGCGCCAAAGTGGAATACACCGTGACCCTGCGCGTAACCGATGAGCACGGCGCCGTTTCAGTGGGGGATCCGGTGCATGTCACCGCGAACAACCGGCCCCCCGTGGCGGACTGCCGCTTCGACACGTTCCCCAAGCCCAACAATCACTTCATCCTGGGTCGGGAGATCTGGATGACCGGGGTGGATTCGTCCGACCCGGACGTGGGGGACGTGAAGTACTATCACTGGGAGGAGCGGTCTCGGCCCAGCAACTCGGTGACCGCGGACTTTGTTTTTCAGACGTCGGATGCGAGCCGGGAGGCCACGTCGGAAGACGAGGCGGCGGTGCGGCTGTTGGTGATCCCGGACGTGGCCGGGAGCTATGAGGTGGGGCTTTGGGTGGCCGATGATCCGGATGCGATGGAGATGTCGGTTGCGACGTCGGCGCTGTGTCAGCTGCATTTCGAAGTGGACCCCGACGAGGCGCCCTGCCTTGCCTCCACCTCGCCGGACTTTGCCACGGGCACCCTGGTCTTTGACCGGTTCGATGTGCGAAGGCTGGAGGTGACTCAGGTCACGGATGATCTCGATCCCTTCCCCGGGGGCCAGGAGGGCGAGACGGACTTTGTGTGGCAGGTGGAGGCGGCACCCGGCGCCGGCTTCTCGGAGGTCCCGGGCTACGGGTTCCCCTACTTTGACATCGACGGCGCGGAGTTCGCGCTGAACCAGCGGATCCGGGTGCGGGTCCTGGCGTTGGACAGGGCCACCCACGACCTGTCCAGCTGTCCGGTGGAGCTGGCCACCTGCGCCCTGGGGGCGGGGTGCTTTCAGTGGATCACGTGGGACATCGAATTCAGGTAAAACCGATGATGCACTCCAAAAGAAAGTCGAGGTTGACCGTCCTGGCAGGCGGCGTCGGGCTCATCGCAGCCCTGACTGCCGCCTGCTCTTTGGGCGGCTGTGGAAGCGCCAAAGATGCAGGGACCAACGGCAACTCGAATAACAACAATACGGCGCAGTGCCAGTACTACGTGAGCAACACACCGCTGGCGCCGGAGGTGGGAGACCTCGTCAGCCTCGAGGTCTCCTACACGGGCACCTGTAGCCCCTCTACGTATGACTGGTCGGCCACGGATCCGGACGGGCTGACGGCCACGATCGACGTGCGCAACCCGCCGCGGACGGCGGAGCTGCTGGCGCAGAAGCCGGGCTCCTTCTCGGTGACGGTGAGCATCTTCGACAGCTTCGCCGATACCACCATGACGGCCCACGGAGGCTTTACGGCGGCAGATCCCCTGGGCGATCATCGCATTTACCTGCTGCGGTTCACGCCGCCCGGGTCCTTGGGCGTGCCCCGCCAGCAGCAGGTGATCACCCTCATCGGCAATACGCCCCTGACGGGTCAGGTCTTCTCCCTGGAATCCGGCACCACGCTGAGCAACTCCCTCGCGGGACCGGGCGGACCCTTTGCGGCGTACGTGCGCCTGATTCAGAGCGGCTTTCCACTCTATCGGGAGCTGCACGTGGACGCCGCGGGGGCGTTCTCCGTGCAAATCCTGGCCGATGCCACCTACGACGTGGTGGTGATTCCCGACGACGATACCCCGGCGCCGGCGCTGCTCTCGGCACAGACGCTGTTCGACCTGCAGGGTGGGACGGCCTTCGAGTTCGACGCCGGGACCTGGGTGACCGGGGATGTAATCGACGCCTCGACCCTGCCCGTGACCGACACCCAGGTGGGGCTGCGTTCGGGCGTGCTACCGTCTGGCATCGGCACTGCCAACCCCATGAACGGAGAATTTTTGCTCCTGGCGCGAGCGGGCGATCAGGCGGTGGAGATCGCGCCCCCGGAGCATACGGGGCTGCCTCGGGTGCAGATCCCCGAGAGCGCACTGTTGGAGGTCATCCCACAGACCAGCCTGCACTTGAGCTTTTCCTACGCGCCGCTGGAGGTGACGTCGGTATCGCTGCGGGTCATGGCCGGACCTGCCGGTTCCCAGCAGCCCGTGCCCGACGCGCGGGTGACCCTGGAGGCCACGCTGCTGCCGGACGTGGGCACGCTGACCGTGACGCGGGACGGGAGCGAAGTGGCGGTCATTGACGCGACCGGAGCCTTCCGCGTGACGGCCACCACCGGCGCTGACGGACGTTTGCCCGTGCTGCCGGTTCCCGCGGGGACCTATCGCGTGATTATCGAAGCGCCGGTCGATGCGCCTACGGGTTATGGAACCACCGTGGTGCCATCCCTGGCGGTGTCGGGGGGCACGCTGGCACAGGACGTGAGCCTGGTGGCCCCCTGGAACCTGGTGGGCCAGCTCGTCGACGGGAGCCCGACGCCCGCGACCGTGGCGGGGGTGCGAGTGGTGGCCATGACCACCCTCGGAATCGGCAGCGCCGTGGAGACCACCTCAGACGCGAACGGCCAGTTCAGTCTGGCGGTGGTGGGAGGCGCCACCTACACAGTCCTGGTGATGCCTGACGTGGCGAGCGGTCTCGGACGGTTGCGCTTTGCCGACGTGGTCGTGGCCCAGCCTGTCCTGACCATGGCGGGGGGCGGGCCGGGTGGTGCGCTGGTGCTACCCGACGGTCTCGCCCTGTCCGGGCAGGTGACCCTGCAGTCTACGCCGGTGCCGGGCGTGCTCATCCAGGCGATCCCCTCGGGCGTGCCCGGGGAGCCGGTGCTGGGGGAGGCTGTCACCGGTGCAGGAGGTGGCTTCGAGCTGGTGCTTCCGGATCCCGGAGGCAGTGAATGAATCGCTCGCGCGGCGTGCTGCGCCTGTTGACCATGGGGGTGTCCGCGGCGCTGGCGTGGGGGCCTGCGGTGGGCGTTTCTGCGGCCCCGGGGCCTGGCCCGGCCGTGACTCCGGTTCCCGCCCGGGTCACCGGCCCAAGCGTCTCGCCGGCAAAGACCCTCGTGCAGGCGAATAATCACTACGCCTATGGTCGCTACGAGACCGTGGTGAAACTGTTGCGCCCGATTGTGGAGCGCGACCTGCTCACGCGCCTGGCGGATCGTCTGGAGGCGCTGCGGCTCTACGGCATCTGTCTCCATCTTACGGGTCGCGTAAGCGCCGCGGCGCGGGTGTTCCGCAGCCTCCTGGATCAGGCTCCGCAGACCCGGTTGGATCCGCGCATCGTCCAGCCCGAGGTGGTGGCAGCCTTCGAGCGGATCCGGCTGCCGAACTTGCGCCGTCTCCGGGATCAGGCCCGCAGGGCGGGGGAGAAGCAGCGGAGCCTTGCGCGCAGTGCCCTGCGGCGGCGCTGGGGGATCCTGAACCTGATCCCCGCCGCGGGGCAGTTCCAGAACGGCCACTGGAGAAAGGGCCTGTTGGTGTTATCGGTGGAGCTCGCCATGCTGGCGGCGAACCTGACTAGCTACTATCTGCTCAAGTCGAGCGCCCTGAGACAGCCTGACGGGACCTTCGTGGAGAAGGATGCCGACGGCAACGTCGTGCACGATCGAACCGGGTTGGCCAGGGCCCTCATGGGCATCAACTACGGTTCCCTGGGCGTGCTCATCGGCACGCTTATCTACGGCATGGTGGACGGCTTTTACTTCCACTATCGCCACAATCGCCGCCTCGGTCGGATCATCGAGCGCCCGTTGACGGTGACGCCTCTGCCCACACCTGGGGGCGCCGGCTTGTCCCTCTCACTGACCTTCTGAGGGCAGTGCCCGGGCGATTGCCGGTGCTGCGAACTTGTGCACCCTGCTGAGTAGCATCCATCGAAATGGGGTTTCTGGGCCCCTGTCTTCAGCCCCCATTTAGCCGGTGACTACCCAGCACCGCACTTATTTTCCTGCGATGTAGCTCACCGACTGCGTTGACTTTGAGGATCGGGGCAGATAAGATGTGGCTACCTGGATACTACAGGGGTCTGTGGACCACATGTTACGGGAACCCATCCCCTTCGGGAAATATCTTCTCCTGGACCGTGTCAGCGTCGGTGGCATGGCAGAGGTCTTTAAGGCCAAGGCCTTTGGCGTGGAGGGGTTCGAGAAGATCCTCGCCATTAAGCGCATCCTGCCCAACATGATCGAGGACGAGGACTTCATCGAGATGTTCATCGATGAGGCCAAAATCGCCGGCCAGCTGAACCACGCAAACGTCTGCCAGATCTTCGAGCTGGGGCGCTTCGACAAGGCGCACTACATTGCCATGGAGTACATCTCCGGCAAGGATCTGTTGCAGATCATGAGTGTATTCCAGCGGCGCCAGGAGACCTTTCCGCTGTCGGTGGCCGGCTTCATCGTGGCCAAGCTCTGTGAGGGGCTGGACTACGCGCACCGCAAGCGGGATCCGGGTGGCAACACGCTGAACATCATCCACCGGGATGTCTCTCCGCAAAACGTGCTCGTCTCATTCGACGGGGAGATCAAGCTCATCGACTTCGGCATCGCCAAGGCGCGGTATCGCTCCTCCAAGACTGCCGCCGGGGTACTCAAGGGGAAGTTCGGCTACATGTCTCCCGAGCAGGTGCGCGGCCTCCGGCTGGACCGCCGCTCGGATATCTTCGCCCTGGGCACGCTGCTGTACGAGATGGTCGCCGGCATCCGGCTGTTTGTGGCCGAAAGCGATTTCTCCACCCTGGAGAAGGTCCGCAACGTGGACGTCTCACCCCCCACCCGATACAACCCGGGCATCCCCCCAGAGCTCGAGCGCATCATCATGAAGGCGCTGGCCCGCACGCCGGAGGGGCGCTACCAGTGGGCCAACGAGCTGCAAGAAGAGCTGCAGGCCTTCATGCTCATGCAAAAGCCGCTCATGACCACCAAGCGTCTGGCGGCCTGGATGAAGAGCCACTTCACTGATGACATCAAGCGCGAGCGGGCCGAGCACGAGTACTTTCTCCAGCTCAAGACGCCGCGTGAGCTGCTGCCCGGCGGAAATGGTGCCCCCGCGCCGGCCCGGCAGCTGCCGAGCTTCGATGAATTTGACGAGGACGACGAAGAGACCGCCCTGATGAAGGCCAAGGAGAGCGAGGCGAATGCGCTGGCGGCCATGGTGTCGCCGGGCCCCACGACCCCGGGGAGCCGTCAGCCGGCGACGCAGCTGCTGGCCAACCCGGAGGAGGACATCCACGGCGAGAACACGGTCATCTTCTGGAGCGAAGACGACGAGGTGCCTGAAGGCGCCACCATGATCCTGTCGGAGGACGAAGGTGCGCCCGAAGGGGCGACCATGATCCTGCCGCCGGGGGACGAGGACGCGCCCGAAGGGGCGACCATGATCCTGGCCCCCGATGACGAGGACGCCACGCACATTCTGGGCGACGAAGAGGGCATCGTGGACGGCATCCCCCTGGCGGACATGCACGCCCAGGCGGCCGCCTCTTCTGGCGGAGCGGCTCCGGCCTCACCGGCGCAGTTACCCCACGATCTGCCATTGCCCAAGGTGCTCACGGATCCCTTCGGTGTGCCCGCCATTCAGGAGGAGGTTCCCGCCGCCAGGGCGACCCCGGGGCGCTCGGACACCGCGGAGATCGATATCAAGTCCAAAGGCGCCGGGGGTGGAACCAGACCGCTGCTGCTGGTGATTGTGGCGCTGGTCGCGGCCGTTGTGTTCGGGCTGGCGGGGTACCTGATAGGTCGCCCGGGCGAAGTGCCCAAGCCCAAGCCTCCCCCTCCGGTGCCGGCCTCTGTCACCGTGCTGGTCCGGGCCAAGACGCCGGTTTCCGTGACGTTGGACGATAAGGTGGCCGGCAGCACGGGCAGAGTAGGTGCGCTGCTACTGCATCCCCTTGGGGCGGGCAAACACGAGCTGACCCTCAAGGCGAGCGGCTATGTGAAACAGCAAGTGAGCTTCGAGGTGACGGCCGGTCAGTCGGTGCTGCTTGGGCCCTATGTGCTCAAGGAACAGGACAAACCGTCGACTCTGGTCATCATGTTGTCGGACATGTTCAAGGACGCGGAGGTGCGTCTGGCGGGTAAGATAGTGCCCGCCATGCAGCTCGGCAAGCCCGTCCCGTTGCCGCTCAACACCCAGGTGGAGCTTCGGGTGGGAATGCTGGGCTACGCCGATCACCTGGAGACCGTGACCACCTCCCATGACAAGCAGCTCACGACGAAGATGATCGCGCTTGAAGAGGCGGTCATGGGACAGCTGGGGCTGGACTCAGTGCCCCCCGGCGCGACGATCTATCTGAACGGAAAAAAGCGGGACTGCGTTACGCCTTGCCGGATCCAGTACCTGGCGCTTCACAAGAAGTTCCATGTGCGGATCAGCATGGCCGGGTACGAAGACTACTCCGCGAAGTTCGGGTTCAACAAACGCAAAACCGTCACCATCGATCGCAAGCTCAAAAAATTGTAGTCGTGGATCGTGGTTTAGGGGCGCGTTGCGCTGACCAGATACAGGTGCTTGTAGGCGGGGTGGGTGGTGATGTTGGTGAAGCCGGAGTCTGTGAGCTCCGCGGTCAGGACACTGTGCGGAATGCGATGATCCCGGGGGGGGCCAAAGCCCTCTTCGGCCTCAGGATCCCAGTCGCAGACGACGAGTCTCCCACCCTCCTTGAGGACGCGCTGCACCTGTTGAAGATAGGCGACGCGATCCTCTAGCTCGTGATACAGGGCGACCATCAGCGCCACGCCGACGGTGCGATCCGGCAGTGGAATCTGGTCGTGTGGGGCGAGCAGGGGCTCAACCGCGCCGGGCTGGTGGGCCGCCTCTGCGCGGTCGGCGAGCGCCTCGAGCATCCGGGGCTCCACGTCCAGGCCGATGATCCGCGCCGCCGGCAGGCGGGTTGCCAGGGGCAGGGCGATGTAGCCCGTTCCCACGCCGATGTCCAAAATGGGTTCTGCCTCGAAACCCGCCACGAGCTCCACAATGGCGCTCGGGGGCATCCGCTCGTGCCGCTCTGCGTTGTCGAGCTTGGCGAGCTTCTCGGGGGGAAATCTGCGGTCCTGTGACATGTGGGCTTTCCTTATCGATGGGAGGCGTTGCGCGCTCGGGCTCCCCGCAAGCGTAAGGCCGCTTCGGGGTATCACAAGCCCGCCTGGCGACAGCTCAAGGAAGTCGCGAACCCAGGGGCGTGTCTCCGAATCGGACCCCGATGAGTTGGGCAGGGGGCCCGGGTCCTGATGGCGTCATGGTGCGTGTTTGGAACTGACATTTTTGAGCGGTGGGGCTACCCGGGATGGTTCATGTACGTCATCGGGTTGGTGGAGGTGGTGGGTGCCATCGCCTTGCTGGTGCCGCGTCTGGCGCCCTACGCCGCGGCGGAGCTCGGGGGCGTCATGATCGGAGCGACCATCACCCATCTGATGTTTGATCCCCCGGCCCATGCCGCGGCGCCGGTGATCCTGCTGGGGCTGCTCTTTGTGGTGGGTTGGGCCCGCAGACCGGACTTCCTCCGGAAGCGAGAAGTGCTGAAGACCTCCCGTCAATCCATCTAGCGATCCGACGGTGTGGTTGGGTCGGCGCCCCTGACCGCCCCTACTGCACAATGGGGCCGGTGGAACAGACGCCGATCTCCATGACCAGGTAAAAGAGAATCAGCTCCTGGGGCAGGAGGTCCGGGTGGCTGCCGCCCATCTCACCCACGGTGTGGTACGTCGTATACAGCACCCGACCGCAGTTGTAGGGCCAGGAGACCGTGAGCGGGTGATTGGGCGCATCCCGCCAGCTCACGTTCTGCGCCCAGGGACCCTCCACCCACACGTGGGGCGCGGCAATGAGGTCGCCCAGCTCTGGATCCTCGCCCACCTTGCCCGCGCCCAGGGAAGCGATGGTGTCCCAGTTCTCCAAGAGCACCAGGCTGTCGGCGCTAATGGACTGGGCTTGCAGCCAGCTCTCCAGACCGTCGTCGGCAGCGTAGCCGTCCGAGTTAAAAGACGGGCCGTGGTTGCAGTCGCCCAGGAGGCTCTGGTCACAGCTCGTGTGACAGTTGCTGAATTCCAGGAACGAGGGCCAGACCTGCTCCACCATGTCGTAGGACCAGTCCGCCGCGTACCACTTTCCGCCCGCCCAGGTGTAGTCGCGGATATTCTGTCGCACGGCCGGATCCTGGAGCACCGGATTGGCGCTTGAGCACGGCACAAAGATGATGTGGTAGCGGAGCATGGAAACGAGGTCCCCAAGCAACTCCCCAAAGTCGGGCCCCCCGCAGCGGCCGCCGTTGGCGAAGATGTCAAAGACCCCCACGGCGGATTCGCAGACAAACTGGTTGGACGTGTCCACCTGGCCGAGCCCCACTTTGCCGAAGATGGCCTCCATGCCGTCGAAGTCACCCGAGGCCACGGCGATGTTGGGAATGGTGTCACCGTCGGCGAGAAGCCTGCGGTTGGGCAGGGTGGTGAGGCCGTCAGGGACCGGGTGGAAGCCGTCGGTGCTGGGCGCGGTGTACTCCCGCACGCGGCGGAACTGGCCCTTTTGCACGGCGAGGTAGTACGTCTGCCCCGGAGTCACGGGGAGCTCAAAGCTGCCGTCGGCCAGGGACAGGGTGTTGGGCACTTCCGGCGGGAGCTCCACGCAGGGCTGGCAATAGACGTGGTCGGGGATGGGGGGGGGCGGCTCGGTGTAGGCTGCAACCAGGGCGCCCTGCACGGGGAAGGCCTGTCCCGGGCCCAAGACGGTGCCGGTGAGGCGCGTGCCCACCTGGAACACCGCGTCGGAGCCGCTGCCGGTGTCGGGTAGGTCCGCCGTGGAGGTCGCACACGCCGTGATCAACAGCGCTGTCGAGGCCACGAGTATCCCACCGCGGTGCATGCCCCCATGGTAGTGGCCACGCTGGTGTCAGTAAAGATACCGCGCCATGCGCAGCTTCTAACGAAGGGGCTTGAGTCGCGGTTGACTGCCAGCCAAGGGTCCGGCATCGGCCAAGCCATCGGGGAGGTCGCTGAGGGTGCGGTCGGGGTCGCGGATGAGGAAGTAGTCGTTGGGGACCATGCGGCCGGCGGCGAGCCACAGGCCGGTGCCGATGCGGCAGCGGTGGCCAAAGGCCGAGCCCATGAAGCGGGTGGCCGTGGTGTGCAGCACGCCATCCAGCTTCACCTGAATGTCGTTCTCGAAGTTGAGGTCGAGGCTGAGAGAGCCATAGGTGGTTGTCGCTTCCCGGCCCAGAACGCACTGCTGCATGATGGACTGGCTGGCCACGGCCTCGGGATAGAGCACCGACAGCCGGAGCACCGACTGTTCGGTCACCAGGGCGCGCTCGCCGAGCACGCACATCTCCACGTAGGCGCCGGCCATGGCCTGGGCGCCGCGATCCAGATTGGAAAAGAGCAGGCGGGCGTAAGGACCCACCTTTACGTTGTCACCCAGGGTGCAGCCTTCCACGAGGGCCGTGGGGTGGATGTCGCAGCCCCTGCCGATGACATTGAGCTTGCCCAGGATGTCCCATTTGTTGAGGGACCGGGACCGGGCCACGGCTGACAAGACCCGCAATCCGAGCTGCCATTTGGGCGTGTTCATCACCTCGCTGCCGCCGGCCATCTGGTTCGCCCACAGGATGTGCACCCAGTGGTGCAGGGTCATCACCAGCCGCCGTGGCACGCTGATCTCAACCGTGTCGGTGCCCGTGAACTGCTTGGGCAGGTCGAGCTCGAAGCGCCGCTCCTGGGGGTCGACTACCACGTCCGCGGCAGGCTCGTCACCGCCGCTATCGTAGCGCACCGCCTCGAAGCGCCAGCCCTCCGGGGTCTCGGTGACGCCGGGTTGCACCGGCGTGGTGGATCTGCCGAAGAGGGACCGCCCCAGCACCAGCACGGCATTTTTTCCCGCCGCCCGGTCCGCCAGCTCCCGCAGTGCGCTGCCCGACGCCAGGAGGGTGTCCGGCACCACCAGGCACGGGGGCTCCCGCCGGGGGATGCGTCGCAGCCCCGCCTCCCGGAAGGCCCGGGCCTGCCACTGGGACAGCGGGCGGTTGCAGATTGGCGTCTCCCCGATGGGGTCATCGAAGGGCTGGATGCGCCGCCCGGTGGGTTCCACAAAGACGTTCATCTCCGCTCCTACACCAGGTCTGCGGGCCGCAGCCGTCCCCAGCGCATACACCGCCCCGTCGTGGAGTGGACCACCTGGGGGGCCATGACGCTCAGGTCGTCCTCAGTGGCCACCCATGGCGGCGGCCATGGCTTTACCCATCTCTTCAGGCGTGGGACTCTTTTTGCGGCTCGCAAAGGTCCACTTGTGGCCGTCGGGGTCCACGACGTCATACATGCGGTCGCCCCAAAACTCGTTTTTGGGGTCGGTGGGCTGGACGGATTTGAAGCGTTTCACCTGCTTGTGGTGCGCGTCCACGTTCTTGACGTAGACAAAAAGCCCGAAGCAATGGGGACTGACGCCCATGGAAGCCGGTGAGCCATAGGACCCGTCTCGCGCCGGGGGGCCGAGCATAATCGTGGAGTCGCCGTGCTTGACCACCGCGTGGACGATGGCGCTCCCGGCCCGCATGGGCTCTCCCTTGAGCTTAAATCCGAACGCCTTCTGATAGAACTCCATCGCCTTTTTGACGCTGCCCACGGTCAGGTAGGCCGAGATGTTCGAGAAGTCATCGGGCACAGGCGTGACTCTCTTTTTCTTGGCGGCCTTTTTTTTCGGCGCGGGCTTCTTTTTGGGGGCGATCTTTTTCGTCGTTGTGATTGCCATTGTTTCCTCTCCTGGGTTGTGGGTCGTTGCCAGGGGCCGGCCTGCCGGTCCGGTGGACCCAGACTGTACGAAGGGGCTCGGCGGCCTGTCAACCTTGGACCACAGCGGTCCAGGCGACGAGGTGGTCGCCGATGACCTCGCTGTCTACCCAGAGGCCGTCGGCGCGCAGCCGGGGGCCGTCCACTTCGGTGATGACAAAGCGCTTGGGGTTGCCGCCGAGTCCCTCGCGGCGGGCCTTGGCCACGGCTTCTTTGGCACACCAGAACCGGGTGGCGTGCTCGCCGGTGGGGTCGGTTGCGGGAAGCAGGGCGCGTTCGCGATCCGTGAACGCCGCATCGAGGAAGTCCGCGTCCCGGGGGGCGATCTGTTCCACGTCGATGCCGGGGTCTTGTCCTTCTCGAACGAGGGCCACGGCCACGTCGCCGCTGTGGGCCACGGAGATTCGCAGGTCCACGTCAGTGGGAGCATGCACCACCGGGGCGCCGGCGTCGTCGTATTCGAGGTGCACCTCGATGGGGAAAATGGGGCGGTCCCGGGGGTGGTTATGGCGTTGCCAGAGCCAGTGGCGTACGGCGTCCTTGGCGGCGATGCGTCCGTGCAACCAGCTCCGGGCACGGCGCGGGCCGGCGTCGCGCATGGCCTGACGCTCGGCCTGGCTCAGGAAGCGGCGGGCCAGCCAGTCCCGGGTGGGGGTCCTGCGCTTGCGGTCGTCGTACAGGAACCACCCGGCGTCGGTGGGTTCGGCAAGCAGGTGCACCGCCGGATGCAGCATGACGTCCCACATGCGCGGGTCGCTTTCGAAC
>Ga0180009_10004103_pt1 | contig 16232 bp, 14 predicted proteins | sample OS_PC_MetaG_FD_123537 | JGI IMG/M metagenome (GOLD analysis project Ga0180009, IMG submission 123537) | Groundwater microbial communities from the Aspo Hard Rock Laboratory (HRL) deep subsurface site, Sweden - OS_PC_MetaG | ecosystem: Environmental > Aquatic > Deep subsurface > Groundwater...
AAGTAAGAGGCAATATGCCGCTGCGGGGCATGAAAGCCGAAGACCTTGTCCTCCGTCCTCCCGCACAAGCCCATCATGAACTTCCGGCGAACCTTTTGCCTCGATTTTTGGCGTTGTTAGCGCGGAAGGCGCTACCAGTTTTTGGGGCGCTGCTGGGCCTTGTAGGGTAGATCGAAGCGTTCGAAAAGGGCAGAAACCGCCGTGGCCACATGGGGGCCCAACACCACGCAGGACACGCTGGAAATGGAGGTGCTGATGGCCTGGGGACAGACTCCCGCCGATGCCAGGGTGGTGAACATGATTCCCGGGATCTTGGGCTTTTCACGCAAGTGGGGCCCAAACAGGGTCAGGACGGTCACATCGGGCAGGTAGGTGATGCTGCGGGCCTCCAGGTCCTGCTTGATGCCCTCCAGCAACACCAGGGCGTGCTCCAGGTCCTTGCCCGCCACCACCAACGACAGGTTGGCCGCGTCCTCCTGGTCCACGGCCAGCACCAGCAACTCCACGTTGATGCCCTGGGCGGCCATAGCGGCCATGATTACCCCCGGCCCGTCCATCAGGTTCAAGGCGGACAACACGCGCAGCATTGAGCGCCCGTCGCTCTGCATCAATCCGCCGACCTTGATCTTGTCCGTGGTCACCTTAAGGCTAGCTCCACCGCACGGGGGTTAGTCCCATTTCCTGCGGTCCACGATATTGCCGTGGAAATCCGGGATGGTGCCCCGGGGCACCACCTCCACTTGGCCCTTGATCGCCAGGAACTCGTGCAATTCGCGCTCAAGCAGACGGCGCAGGCCGACATGGTCGCCCACGTCCTCGATGAACTCCACCCGTAGGTTGAGCAGATCCTGGTCCCGATGCCGGCTCACCTCGGCCTGGTACTTGAACACCTCCGGGTGGGAGGCGAACAGTTCGTCCAACTGACTGGGGAGCACAAAAGTGCCCCGCACCTTCACCGCCTGGTCCATGCGTCCCAGGATGCGCTTGAGGCGGGGGCTGGTGCGGCCGCAGGGGCACTCCCCTTCGGCCCACAGCGAGAGGTCGCCGGTGGCCAGGCGCAGCATGGGGAAGGCGGGGTTGAAGTTGCTGGCCACCACCTCCCCGGCCACGCCGGGCGGCTGCGGCCGTCCGCTCTGGGGGTCCACCACCTCCACCAGCATGCCCTGGGGCACGTGCAGGCCATTGGCCTGGCGGCACTCGTAGCCCAGGCAGCCCAGGTACACCGTGGCGTAACTCTGGCGCACCGTGATGCCCAGTTTGCCCTCCAAACGCTGCCGCAGGGATTCAGGCAGCATCTCCGCCCCCACCACCGCCACCTCCAGGTCCAGGTCCGCGGCCGGGTCCAACCCCATGGCCTCGGCCCGTTGGGCCAGGGTCATCAGGAAGCTGGGGGTTCCCATGTAAGCGCTGACTGCCAGCTTTTGCATGATGCGCACCTGCATGAAAGCGTTGCCCGTGCCGCTGGGCAGCACCGTGGCCCCGATTGTTTTCAGGGAGTCGTCCAGCATGTGGGCATAGGGCCAAAGGTGGTAGTTGAAGGTGTTGAGCACCCGGTCGCCGGCCAGGATGCCACCCCCGCACAGGGCCTCGGCCACCGAGGTGTCTCCGTAGGGGCTCTCGCCGGGCTGCCAAAGGAAGCCGGGGTTTATGTAGATGCGGTGGAACTCGCCGGCGGGCACCGTCTCGAAGCCGCCAAAAGGAGGGTCCTGCTCCTGCCGGGCCACCAGGTCGCTCATGCGGATGATGGGTAGGCGGGCCAGGTCCTCCAGGCCACGGAAACAAGTCAGATCCACCCCGGCCTGGCGGTAGATTTGGTCATAGGCCCGGGAGCGCTTCATGACCATGTGCAGGGTTTCCAACAGGCGCCGCTCCACCTCCTGTTGGCGCTGGGGCCAGGGCTGGGTTTCGGCCGGTTGGTTCAGGTAGCGCCAGGGACGATCTGGATCGGTCATGTTCGCTCCCCCGGTTGCAGCACATGGTCGGGGCGCGCGGTGGGCGCCGCAGGCCGCCCTGCTCCGCCGCGGCCCTCATGGGTTGCTCCAGCATAGCCCAATCGAGGATTTGGTTACAAGTTGGGGCGTTCTCTGGTGAGATGCCAGCAATTTCTTGACAACAAAGGCCACATTGAGAATAATGCACATTAGTTAAGTGTGATATGAATACCTTGATCGCCAGGTGCCACTTGATGAGTGATATGATCCTGATCTTCCACGGCGGCCCGAAACAAACAAACTCATGGCGGCGTTCAAGGACATCTTTCATCATTCCAATGCTTGGCTTGGACAGTAGCAACGCCACAGACCACCACCCCCGTAACCGCCTAGACATCTCTCATGCGATAACGGCCCCCTGCGGCGCCAACCACGCGGCCCAGGTGGCCTCGGTCAAATAGGCCCGCTTCGGCGGGTCGCTTTTTTTACGTATTTTTAACGGGACCGGCCGCGCCGCTCCCGATAGCCGCCGCCTCCACGGCGGGCGGCCAGCGGGGCGGCCCTCCTTGTCTGAGAGGGCATATGAGTTTCGCACAGAAGCTGGCGGACGGTCAGTTCGTAACCCTGGCCGAATTGGAGCCGCCCAAGGGCGTGGACGTCATCGCCTTCGTGGGCCATGCCCAACGCGTCAAGGGCAAGGTGGACGCGGTGGTGGTGCCGGAGATGGCCAACGCTGTGATGAAGATCAGTTCGTTGGGCGGGTGCATGCTCTTGGCCAACAAAGGCCTGGAGACGGTGATGCAGGTCTGCTGCCGGGACCGCAACCGCCTGGCATTGCAGGCCGACCTGTTGGCCGCGGCCGCCCTGGGCATCACCAACCTCATGGCCGTGGAGGGCGACCCCCCCAGCTACGGCGACCATCACAAGGCCCGGCCGGTCTATGACCTTAACAATCAGGAGTTGATGCAGGCCATCGCCAAGCTGGCCTCGGGCAAGGACATGGCCGGGGTGGAACTGGAGGGAACGCCGCACTTCACCGTCGGCACCACCCTAAACACCGGCGCCCTGGGCGCGGTGCAGCAGGAGCTGGCCCAATTGGACCAGAATCTGGACGCCGGGGCGCAATACTTCATCACCCCGCCGGTGTTCGACCTGGACCAACTGGCCGCCTTCACCAAACACCTGGGCGACCGCCAGGTGAAGCTGATCCCCAACGTGCTGCTGCTCAAGTCGGTGGGCATGGCTCGGGCCATCGGCCGCCACCTGAAGCACGTGCATATGCCCGATGAACTCATCGAGCGGGTGAAAAATGCTCCGGACCGGGTGCGCGAGTGCGTGCAGATCGCGGTGGAGCTCATAGAAGGCATCAAAGCGGCCGGCTACAGCGGGGTGATGATTTCTCCCCTGGGCTGGGAGGATCGGCTGCCGCATATATTGGGAGCGTAAATGGAGCCCGGCCGGGCCTGGGGGCCTGGCCTCGGCTATGCAACACGAAGGAAGAAGGTCATGGCAGACACCAAGGCAGAGGGCGCACAAGCGGCGAGCAACGCGGCCCTGGCCCCGCCGGTGGGCAGGGTCATGGTTGTGGGCGGCGGCATCGCGGGCATGCAGTCGGCCCTGGATCTGGCAAACTCCGGCTACTACGTCTATTTGGTGGAGAACGACCCGGCCATCGGCGGTCTCATGTCCCAGCTGGACAAGACCTTCCCGACCAACGACTGCGCGATGTGAATTATCTCCCCTAAACTGGTCGAGGTCGGCCGGCATCTGAACATAGAGCTTCTTACCAACGCTGAACTGATGGGCCTGGACGGCGAGGAGGGCGACTTCACCGCCCACGTGGTCCAGCATCCCCGCTTTGTGGACCTGGAGAAGTGCACCGCCTGCGGCGAGTGCGCCAAGGTCTGCCCCATTTCCCTGAAGAGCGAGTACGACGCGGGCATCGCCCAGCGCCGGGCGGCCTACAAGCGCTACGCCCAGGCCATTCCCGGAGCCTATTCCATCGGCAAGCTGGGCCAGAGCCCCTGCAAGGTGGCCTGCCCGGCCCATATCGCGGTGCAGGGCTATGTCAATCTCATCGCTGCGGGGCGCTACCGTGAGGCCCTCAAGGTCATACGCGACGAGAATCCCTTGCCGGCGGTGTGCGGCCGGGTTTGCACCCACCCTTGCGAGACGGCGTGCGCCCGGGGCAAGCTGGATGAACCCATCGCCATCCGCGATCTCAAGCGCTTCGTGGCCGAGTGGGAGATCGAGCAGGGCGAGATGGACCTGCCCGAAACCAAACCGCCCCGGGGGGAGAAGGTGGCCATCATCGGCTCCGGCCCGGCCGGGCTCTCGGCGGCCTACTACCTGGCCCTGGAGGGCTACGGGGTCACCATCTACGAGTCCCTGCCCGTGGCCGGGGGCATGCTCAGGGTGGGCATCCCCGACTACCGCCTGCCCCAGCGCATCCTGGACTACGAGATCGACTACATCAAGGCCCTGGGGGTGGAGATCCGCCTCAACAGCACCCTGGGCCAGGACTTCACCGTGGGCCAACTCCAGCAGGAGGGCTACAAGGCCATCATCATGGCCGTGGGGGCCCACAGCTGCCTGACCCTGGGCGTGGAGGGCGAGGACGTGGCCGGGGTGCAGCCGGGCGTGGAGTTTTTGCGCCGGGCCGGCCTGGGCCAGGCCGAGGCGCCGGGCAAAAAGGTGGTGGTGGTGGGCGGCGGCAACGTGGCCGTGGACTCGGCGCGCACGGCGCTGCGCCTGGGCAGCCAAGAGGTCACCATAATCTATCGCCGCACCCGCAAGGAAATGCCGGCCTACGAGGACGAGATCGAGGAGGCCCTGGAGGAGGGCGTCAAGATCGAGTTTTTGGTGGCCCCCAAGCGCTTCATCTCCCAGGACGGCAGGCTCACCGGAGTCGAGGTCATCAGGATGGAGCTGGGCGAGCCCGACGCATCGGGACGGGCCCGGCCCCAGGAAATCCCCGGCTCGGAGTACATCATCGAGGTGGACGGCGCCCTGGCCTCTATCGGTCAGGAGCCGGACCTGGAATGCCTGGACGACACCTGCCGCCTTGATGTGGGACGCAAGAACTGCCTGGAAGTGGACGAGGTAAGCCTGCAGACCAACCTGCCCTATGTATTCGCCTGCGGCGACGCGGTGCTGGGCCCGGCAACCGTCATCGAAGCGGTGGCCCAGGGCAAGGAGGCGGCCCGCTCGGTGAACGCCCTGCTGGAGGGCCGGGACATGAAACAGGGCCGGCCCCGGGAGCTTAATCCGGTGGAGCCGGAGAAGATCGACAAACCGGTCAAGGCCCGCCTGCACCTGCCCCATGCCGACCCTTTGAAGCGGGCGGCCAGCTTCGAGGAGGTGTTGGGGCCCTACACCGAAGAACAGGCCCGGGAAGAAGCGGCCCGCTGCCTGTCCTGCGCCGGCTGCGCCGAGTGCATGCTTTGCGTGGACGCCTGCCTGGCCCAGGCGGTGAACCACGACGACAAGCCCCGGGAACTGGACCTCAATGTGGGTTCGGTGGTGCTGTCCAGCGGAGCCCGGCCCTTCCAGCCCGAGACCATGGGCCTGGACTTCCGCTACGGGCTCAATCCCAACGTGCTCACCGCCCTGGAATTCGAGCGCCTGTTAAGCCCGGCCGGCCCCACCCAGGGCCACCTGGTGCGCCTGTCTGACGAGAAGGAGCCCCTAAAGATCGCCTGGTTGCAGTGCGTGGGCTCCCGCGACACCAACCGCTGCGGCAACGGCTACTGCTCCTCGGTTTGCTGCATGTACGCCATAAAACAGAGCCTGGTGGCCAAGGAGCATGCCCACGGCGATCTGGACTGCGCCGTCTTCAACATGGATCTGCGCACCTTTGGCAAGGATTATGAACAATACTTCCTGCGGGCGCGGGACAAGGAGGGGGTGCGTTTCATCAAGTCCCGGGCCCACACCATCTATGACGACCCGGACACCGGCGGGCTGCGCATCGAATACGCCACCAGCGACGGCCAGGCCATGGAGGAGGTCTTCGACTTGGTGGTGCTCTCGGTGGGCCTGCAGGTTCCCGCCTCCAGCGGCGAGATGGCCGACCGGCTGGGGGTGAAGGTGGACAAGTACCGCTTCGCCACCACCGATCCCATGACCCCGGTGGCCACTTCCCGGCCGGGGGTCATGGTCTGCGGCAGCTTCCAGGGCCCCAAGGACATTCCCAGTGCGGTCACCGAGGCCAGCGCGGCGGCGGCCGCCGCTGCGGGCAAACTGGCCCCGGCCCGCTGGAGCGCTACCCGCACCCTGGAGATGCCGGCCGAGCGCGACGTGGGGGCCGAGGAGCCACGGGTGGGGGTGTTCGTGTGCAAATGCGGCATCAACATCGCCGGGGTGGTGGACGTGCCCGAGGTGACCGCCTACGCGGCCTCCCTGCCCGGCGTGGTGCATGCCGACGATGGCTTGTTCGTCTGCTCCCAGGACGTGCAGGAGCAGATGAAGGAGAAGATCGCCGAGCACAAGCTCAACCGGGTGGTGGTGGCCTCCTGCAGCCCCAAGACCCACGAGCCCATCTTCATGGACACCCTCACCGCTTGCGGCCTGAACAAGTATCTTTTCGAAATGGCCAACATCCGCAACCACGACTCCTGGGTGCATAGCCAGGAGCCGGAGCTGGCCACGGCCAAGGCCAAGGACCTGGTCCGCGCGGCGGTGGCCAGGGTGTCCACCCACCGCGCCCTGCCCCAGATGAAGGTGGGGGTCAACTCCCGCTGCCTGGTGGTGGGCGGCGGCGTGGCCGGGCTCACCGCCGCCCTGTCCCTGGCCGAGCAGGACTTCGAGGTGGTGCTGGTGGAGAGGGAGCCCGAACTGGGCGGCTTCTCCCGCCAACTCACCCACACCATCGAGGGAGCCGACATAAACGCCCACCTGGACCGGCTAATCGAAAGGGCGAGGGACCACGACAACATTCAGGTGCTCACCGAGACGGTGATCACCGGCTTCGGCGGCTACCGCGGCAACTTCACCACCGAGGTGCTGGTGGGGCCGGCCATGTACGAGCGCAAGATCAACCATGGAGCCCTGATCCTGGCCACCGGGGCCAACGAATACCAGCCCAACGAGTTCCTCTATGGCCAGGACCCCCGGGTGGTGACCCAGGTGGAGTTGGCCCAACGTTTGGAGGAACCCGACGGCGCCGAAGGCCTGGAATCGGTGGTGATGATCCAGTGCGTGGGCTCCCGCCGGGAGGACTACCCCAACTGTTCGCGCATCTGCTGCCAGAGCGCGGTGAAGAACGCCCTGCACCTCAAGGAGCTCAATCCGGAGACGCAGGTCTACGTGCTCTACCGCGACATCCGCACCTACGGGCTCATGGAGGACTACTACACCGAGGCCCGCCAGAAGGGGGTGATGTTCATCCGGTTCGAGCAGGACAAGCCGCCTCTGGTGGAGGCGGGCGACGGCGGCATGAAGGTCACCTTCACCGACCACGTGCTTGACCGGGAGTTCCAGGTGCGCGCCGACCTGGTGACTCTGAGCGCGGGCATGCGCCCCCGGGAGTCGGAGGACCTGTGGTCCATCATGAAGCTGGCCCGCAACGCCGACGGCTACCTCTTGGAGGCCCACGTGAAGCTCAGGCCGGTGGATATGGCCAGCGAGGGCGTCTACGTCTGCGGTTCGGCCCACGGGCCCAAGCTGGTCACCGAGTCCATCGCCCAGGCCCTGGCTGCGGCGGGGCGGGCGGCCACCCTGCTTTCCAAGAGCGAGTTGGAGCTTTCGCCGGTCACCTCGCGGGTGGACCCGGAGCTTTGCGCCGCCTGCCTGGTCTGCATCTACAGTTGTCCCTACGGGGTGCCGCGCATCAACGAGGACGGAGTCAGCCAAATCGACGAAGCCCTGTGCCGGGGCTGCGGCATCTGCGCCGCAGAGTGCCCGGCCAAGGCCATAGAACTTAGTTGGTACGAGGACGAACAGATCCTCGCTCAGGTGGATGGCCTGCTAGAGGGAGTGATGTAATGGAGGGCTTTGAGCCGGTGATCGTTGCTTTTTGCTGCAACGCCTGAGGCTATTCAGCCGCGGACCTGGCAGGTTCGATGCGCCTGAATTACCCGGTGCACGTGCGGATCATCCGCGTGCCCTGCACCGGAAAAGTGGACATATTGCACATACTGCGCGCCTTTGAAAAGGGCGCCGACGGAGTCTACCTGGTGGGCTGCATGGAAGGCAGCTGTCACTACGAGCAGGGCAACTTCAAGGCCCGCAAGCGGGTGGAGTATGCCCAGCGCCTGTTGGACCAGGTGGGCACCGGCGGCGAGAGGGTGCGGATGTACAACCTCACCTCGGGCGAGGCCCCGCTGTTCGCCCAGTATGCCCAGGAAATGAGCGAACGCATCCTGGCCCTGGGGCCCAACCCGGCCAAGTTGGCCGGCGCGGCCCGAAAAGCCAAGGCGGCCGGGGAGACGGCTGGAAGAGGAGTGGCGTGAAATGATCGTAGCCAATGGCAAGCCCCTGGAAGAAATCATCGCTGCGGTGAAGGACCGCCAGAAGATTCTGGTGGCCGGCTGCAACGAATGCGTCACGGTTTGCGAGGTGGGCGGCACCAAGGAGGTGGGCATCCTGGCCTCGGCGCTGCGCCTGCATTTCCTCAATCAGGGCATCAAGGCCGAGGTGGGTGAAACCACCCTGCAGCGCCAATGCGACCGGGAATACCTGGTGCAGGCCCGGGAGACGGTGGAGCCCTACGACATCGTGGTCTCCATCGCCTGCGGGGTGGGCTGCCAGTTCATGGCCGAGGAGTTCAGCACCCAGCCGGTGGTGCCCGGAGTGGACACCATGTTCATGGGCGGGGCCCTGGAACGGGGGGTGTGGAGCGAGCGCTGCCAGGGCTGCGGCACCTGCCTGTTGGCCAAGACCGGCGGTATATGCCCGGTGAGCCGCTGTGCCAAGCGGGTGCTCAACGGCCCCTGCGGCGGCTCCACCAAGGGCAAGTGCGAGATATCCAAGGACGTGGACTGCGCCTGGCAGCTCATCATCGACCGCCTTAAGGCCCTGGGACGCCTGGACGACTACGAAACCCTCATGCCCATCAAGGACTGGTCCACCGACCGGGCCGGGGGGCCTCGCAAGCGGATCAAGGAGGAGGTGGCGTCATGAGCCAGAACACCCCCAGCAAGCTGGAGAAGATGCTCAAGGCCGGCCATCAGGCCGTCACCTCCGAGTGCGGTCCCCCCCGGGGCAGCGACCCCGAGGCCATCAAGGAAAAGGCCCAGCTCATCAAGGACCACGTGGACGCCATCAACATCACCGACAACCAGACCTCGGTGACCCGGCTCTGCTCCCTGGCCAGTTGCATCCACTTGAAGCTGGCCGGCCTGGAGCCCATCCTGCAGATGGTGACCCGCGACCGCAACCGCATCGCTCTGCAGAGCGATATCCTGGGGGCGGCCTCGTTCGACATCCACAACCTGCTGTGTCTTTCGGGCGACCATCAAAGCTTCGGCGACTGCGCCCAGGGCCAGAACGTGCATGACCTGGACTCCATGCAATTGATCCAGACCGTCAGGCACATGCGAGACGAGGGCAAGTTCCTGGGCGGCGACGAGATCAAGCGCCCCCCCCGGATGTTCGTGGGCGCGGCGGCCAACCCCTTTGCCGACCCCTATGAGATCCGGGTGCCCCGCCTGGCCAAGAAAGTGGCCGCCGGGGTGGAGTTCATTCAGACCCAGTGCATCTTCAACCTGGACAAGTTCGAGCAGTGGCTGAACGAAGCCCGCGACCGGGGCCTGTTGGAAAAAGTCTACATTCTGGCCGGGCTCACTCCCTTGAAGTCGGCGGGCATGGCCAAATACATGAAGAACCGGGTGCCGGGCATGGACGTGCCCGACGAGGTGGTGCAGCGCATCGCCGGGGTGCCCAAGGAAAAGCAGGCCGAGGAGGGAATCCAGATGTGCATCGAGTCCATCCAGCGCCTTAAAGGGGTGGACGGAGTGCATGGCTTCCACATCATGGCCATCGAGTGGGAGGAGAAGGTTCCGGAGATCGTGGAGAGCGCCGGGCTCTATCCGCGCCCCAAGCTGGACTAGATCGCCCTGTTCGCGGCGATCATGAATAAGCGATGAGTTAAAGCCGTAAACGCCCATGGAGGCGTCACCGGGGAGGAGGGGACCCGCCGGGTTGGAGCTGCGTGGCTACAGCCCGGCGGATTTTTTGGGCCCTACGGGCTTGTCGCCGGCAGGGTGACGGTGAAGGTGCTGCCTTCGCCCAATTGGCTGGCCACCTCCACCTGGCCGCCCAGGGAGTCCACCACGCTTTTGACGATGGGCAGCCCCAGGCCGGTGCCGGTGACATAGCGCGTCTTCTCGTTTTTTATCCGGTAGAACCTGTCAAATATCTTGTCGAGCTTTTCGGGCTCGATGCCGAATCCCTGGTCCGCCACCGCCACCTTGACCGCCTCGCCTTCGCGCCAAGCGCGGATGCGCACCCTGGCGCCGTCGGGCGAATAGTTGATGGCGTTGGCCACCAGGTTGGTGAACACGCTCTCCAGCCCACCCAGGTCGGCGAAAACCGTGGGCAGCGGCTCGGAGGGCAGCTCCACGATCAGTTTCATGCCCCGGTTCTGGGCCTGGGTGGACAGTGACTCCTTGACCGATAAGAGCAGCTTTTCCAGGCCCACCTCCACCGGGTTCTGCACCTCCCCGCCGCCGTCTTCCAGGCGCGAGAGGTCCAGCAGGTCGCGCACAAAGGAGATGAGCCCCTGGGTGCGCTCCCGGGCCCGCACCAACAGGTGGCGGTGCCCCTGGGGTGGAGCCGCGCCCTCCTCGCCCAGCAGCAGGGTAAGCTGCAAAAGGATGGTGGACAGGGGCGAGCGCAGCTCGTGGCTCACCTTGGCCACGAATTCCTGGCGCAGCTGGTCCAGCATGCGGTAGGGGGTCACGTCCATGAACACCAACACCGCCCCCAGGCTCTCCCCCTGCCCGTTGAGCACCGGCGTGGCCTGGGCAAGCAAGCAACGGCCCTCCCGGGTGGTGAACTCCACCGAGGGCAACTCGTTGGCGGGGCCTTGCTTCCCACTGGACACCTGGCGGGCCAGCTGCTGCACCTTGGGTTCGGCGAGGTAGCGGGATATGTCCTGGCCGGGGGGGCTGTCGGCCCCCAGGCCCGCCATTTGGCAGAAGGCCGGGTTGTGCAACACCACCTGGCCGCCGGGCTGGGTGACCAGGATGCCCAAGGGCAAAGCGCTTATCACGGTGCGCAGGCGGCTCTTCTCCCCGGCCAAGTCCACCAGGGTTTGGCGGCGCTCCCTCTCCAGGCGCTCGGTTTCCTGGGTCAGGCGCAGCCGCTCCATGGCCCGGCCCACGGTGAGCCGCAGCTGATCGGGCTGGAAGGGCTTGGGCAAGAAATCATAGGCCCCCAGCTTCATGGCCTCTATGGCGGTCTCCACCGTGGCGTAGCCGGTGATGACGATAACCAGGACCTGGGGGTGGGACTGGCGCAGGAGCTTGAGCACTTCCAGGCCGTCCATGCCCGGCATCTTCAAATCCAGCAGCACGATCTCCGCCGGGTCCAGCCGCATGGCCTCCAGGCCGGCGGCGCCGTCGGGCGCCTTGGCCACCTGGCAGCCATGGCGGATCAGGATGCGCTCACAGCCGTCGCGGATGTCGCCTTCGTCGTCGATTACCAGAACCGGCACTTTGGATGTGTCGCTAAAGGCCACGCCTATACCTCCTCGGCGGCGATGATGGAGGGCAGCTTGATGACGAACAGGGTGCCTTGGCCGGGCGGGCTGAAAACCTCTATGCTGCCACCGTGGTTTTTAACTATCCCGAAGGCCACGCTGAGTCCCAAACCGGTGCCCTCTCCCTCCTCCTTGGTGGTGAAGAAGGGTTCGAAAACATGGGGAAGCACCTCGGGAGGTATGCCCGGGCCGTTGTCGGATATCTCCACAAGCACACCCCGCCCACCGGGGAAGCGGCGAGTGCGCACATCGATGCGGCCGTTACTCTGCATGGCCTCGGCCGCGTTAAGGATAATGTTCATGAATACGTGGTTGAGTTGCTGAATATCAGCCGGGACCTGGGGCAGTTCAGGGTCCAGGTCCAGGTTCACGGAGATGTTCTGGAACTGGGCCTGGTTTCCCAGCAAAAACAGGGTGCGGGTCAGGGCCTGGTTGATATCGGCGGGGCGCATCTCCCTTTTGGTCTGCCGGGCGAATTGCAACAACTCCTTGATGGTGTCGCGGCTGCGCTGGGCGTTGTGCAGGATGCGCTTGAGGTCTTCCTGGGCCCCGGCGGGCAGATCGTACTCCTCGCCCAGCAGATTGGCGTAGAGGGTTATGCCGGCCAGGGGGTTGTTGAGCTGGTGGGCCACCCCGGCGGCCAGCTTGCCTATGGAGGCCATCTTCTCCGACTGCAAAAGTTGCATGCGGGTCTGGTCCAGTTCGCGCTCCATGCGTTGCTTTTCGCGCAGGTCATAAAAGAAGCCCACCGTGGCCACTTCATTGTCGTCATCGGTGACCACCGCCGCCGAAAGGCTGATGGGCACTAAGCTGCCATCCTTGCGCAGCAGTCGCACCTCATGGGATTTTAGCTTTCCCTTGCCGCCGTGCTCCTCGCTACGCAGCAAGGCCATGACCTCGCGGGCGCCGTCGCCGGGGTAGATGCCGCGGATGTCGATCTCGTTGAGCGCCTCCTGTTCGCTGTAACCGGTGATGTCGCCGGCCGCTTCATTGAACAGGATGATCTTGCCGGTCATGTCGGCGGCGATCACCGCGTCCACCGAACTCTTGATCAGGTTGCGCAAAAAGGCATTGGAGCGGATCAACTCCCGGTTGACTTCCTGGAAGCGGTGCCAGGCCCGCTGGCGCCGTGTGATGTCATGATGCACATGCACCACTCGGGCCACCTCGCCGCTGGAATCCATCACCGGCAGGGTGGTGCATTCGATGTAGGATTCCTTGCCGTCGGGGGCGACGTAGACATGCTCGGACACGGCCGGGCTGCCGCTACGCATGGTCTCAATGGCATGGCAGGCGTCCTGCCGGTTCTGGCAGGGCTCGGGCCGATGGCGGGTAACTTGGTAGCAGGTATGGCCGATGACCTTGTCGCGCTTCAGTCCCAATTGGTCCAAAAACACTTGGTTGCAGTCCATCACCATGAAGTTGCGCGCGTCCACCACGTAGATGGCGTCGGGCAGGCTATCCAGCACCATCTCGCTGAACTTGCGCGCCCGGTCCATCTCCCGCTGTATCTGATGGCTCTGCTCCTGATAGGCTTCCAGCTCCCTTACCCGGGCCCTCAGGCTTTCCAACTCGGCAAACAGTTCGTCGGCCGAAGGTCTGTTGTCGTCCATGCATACCTCTTTACGGCGAGGTGGCCACCGGATGAATCTATCGTAAAGAACATATCATATTAATAACGATGCCCACAATTGTGGTAGGGTTTGGCATTTCTCTAAAACTCCAAGGCCACCCAACGCTCCCCAGCATTTATTGACAGTTTGTCCATGATATTGCTATGCTATGTAAAATTCTTCCTAGATCCTGATTACCTGTTGGGAGAGGGGTTGCCATGGCCGGTAAGAGAGTGCTCATCATAGACGACGATCCCGATTTGGTGGAAGCGATAAGCATGCTGCTGGAGGCCGAGGGCATGGTGCCCCTGGCTGCCTACGGAGGGATTGAGGGGCTGGAAAAGGCCCGCACCCAAAGCCCGGACATCATCATTCTCGATGTGATGATGGAGGACAAGGACGGTTTCACGGTGGCCAGGGAGGTTTCGGGCGATGACAAGCTCAGAGACATTCCCGTGATCATGCTCACCGCCGTGGCCGAGCACGCCATGGACACCAGCTACACGCCCCAAGCCGCCATTAAGTCCCTGGAGGCGGATGAATGGTTTGACAAGCCGGTGGACCCGGCGGCCCTTGTGAGCCGCATCAAGGAACTCGTCGGCTGATCGCCCCCAAGGCCAGCCCGCTGGTTTCCCCGAGCCGATAACCCGCCAAGCAAGGCGGCATCCAAACGACCGTTTGGCGGGGCAGCGGCCCCGCCGACGAGGATGTTTATTGCGATCCTGTGAGGACTCGGACCTCGCCGAACATTCCACTCCAAGCTTGTAGCTTTTCCCTGGGCACTTCGTAAGGCGTTTTTCCCCTCAGCGATCTGTGGGGGCGGCGATAATTGTAAAAGTGTTGTCCCTCCCTCCTAGCTTGGTTTGCGGCTGGGCCGGGTTTGGGCGCCTTGACGCCCAAAAAAGGGGCCCGGGGGAAGTGCCCAGCACCTCGGCGATGAACCCTGCCCCCGCTGGATCGGCGGAGGAATTGGGAGGGCCGCAAGTTAGATGTTGAGAACCGCTACATGCAACCATGCTAGACTTTAATAAATACGATGATTGGCCTTGAGTGTTTGAAGGGAGAGGCGCCATGTCCAACACCCTCGACGTAATCATTTTAGACGATGACCCACAGGTGAGCACGCTTTTGCACCGCATGCTGGAGAAGTTCTACACACATGGCCAGGTCTTCTCTTTCTCCGACCCCGTGGAGGCCAAATATTTGCTCCTGAGGCATAACCGGGCCGTGGCCATTTTCGTCTTGGACGTTTTCTTGGGCCAGTTGACGGCTTTTGACTTCCTGGACCAAATCGTGGTGCACTATCCCATGGCATACCAAGACACCGTGGTGATCACCGGCAAAGCGGATCAGAACGTGGTGGATATGTGTCTGGCTTCAGGGGTTAACCATCTACTCGAGAAACCCATCAGGACCTATGCGCTTCGATTCGCCGTTCAGTCCATAGTTAACAAGTATGTCGGCTTTGCCCAAAAGCTATGGGAAGACCCCGCCTTTGCGCAAGATGTCCAACGCATCATCAACTTCCAGCCCCCAGCAAGCGAGGCCTAGAGTCGTCCTCGCGCCGCACCCATCACCCTGGTCACCAAAAAGGCGACAGACGCGGCGCCCCGTAGGGACCTCCTGCGCCTTGGCGATGAACTCTTTGCTACCCGCAGACAGGCGGAGCCTTGTTTGGCCAGCAACGGTAGTGTTTCCATCAAGGTCATAAAGGGATTGCTTGGGCATCAAGGCTTGGGGATCTGGGAGCGTTGCGTTCGGCGGATAGCGTGTGATCTACGGGATACGGTTGTGATTTTAAAATCCTCCGGTCAGAAAACTACTGTCAACGTTTAAGTGTTGACATCAATAAAAAAAACCATGGACAATTAATTATAAAGGTTGTTTGTGATGGCAATCGAATACAACAAACCCCTGCCTGGCGCGGATTGCCAACCAATATTGGATCTCAAGGTTAGACTCTAAAAAGAAAGGAGGCCCCGTGAACGAGGGCACTATTAAAATTAGACTTATGAAGGCTGACGATTTTGACGCTGTGGTTGGAATAGACGAAAAAGTAATCAAGGCTTCCCGGAAAGAGTACTATGAATTGAAGTTTGAAAAGCTTTTTAAATCCAAAGATTATTTGCCAGCATCGCTTGTGGCAGAGGGTGAAAACGGAAGGGTGCTGGGGTTTATAATGGGAGAAATCTATATGGGAGAATATGGTATTTTACAGGAAGAAGCCACCCTGGACACCATCGGTGTTGATCCCAATTACCGGAATCAGGGTATCGGTGAGCAGTTGATTAATGAATTTATGAAGCATCTGAAGAGCCTCGGCGTTAAAAAAATAAATACCTTGGTTAACTGGAATGATTCCAAACTGATTCATTTCTTTAGCACCAACCAATTTAGCCCATCAAAAACCATTAACCTGGAACGAATCATTTGATGACGAGAAGGGATTGGCGGCGGCATTCATGCGAATACACAAGTATAATATGGAGATATAAAAGAAAATAAAAAAGGGGGCAATTTGTACTCGCCGCATACCAATAAATATTAAGGGGCCGTTGCGCGTTCAGAGCACTCTCGGTACCCGGTCCGCCATTAGGGCCGTTTCCCTTGGTTCTCATTCTCCTCCTACTTCGCCAAATACAAACGGGGCCCAGCCATCAGGCTGAACCCCGCAATCTTCTTTGGTTTCCCCTGCGGGTGCCGGGAATGGGGACAAGTGAAAATGGCCCAAAGAGTTCTATATTTTAAAACCCATCACGGGAGTCTCCATAAGGGGCTCCGTCGAGGGCGCGGCGAGGCCGGCGGGACTCAGAAGATGCTAATGGTGTCCGAGTCTTCCAGGATTTCCGCCAAATCGTCGCTGGCAATCGCTTGGGCTCCTTCCAGGGATATGTCATCGCGCCCCAATTTTAGATCTTCGAAATCCTCTTTGAGATAATAAAGCGCGCCCTCGTTTTCCAAATAGGAGGCCAGGGTCTTTGACAG
>Ga0180009_10004104_pt1 | contig 16229 bp, 11 predicted proteins | sample OS_PC_MetaG_FD_123537 | JGI IMG/M metagenome (GOLD analysis project Ga0180009, IMG submission 123537) | Groundwater microbial communities from the Aspo Hard Rock Laboratory (HRL) deep subsurface site, Sweden - OS_PC_MetaG | ecosystem: Environmental > Aquatic > Deep subsurface > Groundwater...
ACGCATCACCTGGGCGATCCTGCTGGCGCTGGCCACGACGAGCTGCGGCGATCCCACGACGCCGCTGGCCAATTTCCCCCCGGTGGACCCGGGCACCGGCGCCATCTGCTCGCCCCGCACCCCGACGGGTCTGTGTCCCGCCGGGCGCATCTGCAGGCAGGGGGCCTGCATCATCGACCTCGACCCCGGTGAGCCGATCGACACCCAGGAGGCGCTGAGTCGCCTGGAGGCGATCTGGTCGTTCTACAACCAGAGCTACGGGGCCTTCCCGGCCAAGACGGTCGACTGGCCCGCCGTGCGCACCGCCTACCACACCCGGATCGAGGACGCGACCTCGGCGTTCGAGGCCTCCTGGCTCCTGAGCCTGATGGTCGACCAGCTCCACGACGGCCACAGCTACGCCATGGACCGGCAGCGCTGCGACCTGACCGGCCAGCTGGGTCAGGGCTACTCCAACGTCGGCGCCTGCGTCACCGAGATCCAGGGTGGAACGCTCCACGTCTACCGCCTCGGGCCCTTCAACCCTGCCGGCTTCGAGCTGGGCGACGAGCTGCTGTCGATCGACGGCCGGGACGTCGACGCCCTGCTGGGCGACCTGGAGCAGCAGCCGCGCTGCGTGCTGCAGGCCTCGACGCCGGCCATGTCCAGGGGACAGCTCGTGGACGGCCTGCTGCTCAGGGCGCCCGGGCAGCGGCGGGTGGAGCTGCGGCGCGACGGCCGCGTGGTGACCCTGATGGTGACGGTGGAGCCGAGCCAGACGGATCTGCTGCGTTGCGACGGTCGCGTGGGGCCTGCCCCGGTCACGTCCCACTCCTTCGACATCCAGTCCACCGTGCTTGCCGGAGACGTGCTCTACGTCCACCTGCCCTACTTCGGCGGCCACGACATCCTCGGGGGCTTCGTGTCCCAGCCGGTCATCGACGAGCTGCGCGCGCTGCTGCAGCAGGCCAAGGAGCACCGTGGCCTGGTGCTGGACCTGCGCAGCAACTCGGGTGGGTCGCCCACGGTCTACCTGGCCCTCGCCGGCTGGCTCTACACCGAGCCGACGACCCTGTTCTTCTGCCACTACAAGAACGGGCTGCGCTACACCGACCATGGACCCAAGTGGCCGATGTCCGTCGCGCCCGACCCATCCCTGTCCTGCAACAGCCCCCTCGCCTTGCTCGTCAACTCCCGGACATTCGGCGCGGGCGACTTCACCACCTACTTCCTGCAGGCCACCGATCGAGCGACCACCTTCGGCGAGCCCTCCGGCGGCGGTTTCGGCAACGGCAACACCAAGCCGTTCGACGCCGGCTGGACCCTGGGCTTCAACGACATCCTGTGCACCGACCTCGAGGGCAACCCGCTCGAGGGCAACCCGCCCGACGTGGACGTCCCGGTGCAGTACACCTCGGCCGACCTGGCCCAGGGGGTGGATACGGTGATCGAGGCAGCGCGGTCCTGGGTCGCGGCCCAGTAGACCCTGCCGCCGACGAGTTTGCCACGTCGTGACGCCGCCCCTACCATCGCTGCGTGTCAGACCCGCTGACCCTGTACCTGCCCTTCCACCTGGCCACACACGGCTTCAACCTCTCCCGCCTGCTGGCCAGCGATCCACGGCGGTCCTGGTCCGAGGGCTACCGGCTGCTGGAGCAGTTCGACCTCAGCGGTCCGGAGCGGCAGTTCACCCTCGTCCTGCTCAGGGACAAGACCAACCTCTGGCTGTTCCGCTGCAACCAGCGCGCCTGGTGCGGCGACTTCATCGTGGTCGACATGCTGACGCAGCCTGCCGCTGACCTGCAGCTCGCAAACCAGCGCAAGGCTCTGGCAGAGATCGCCGGGCGCGAGGCGGTGATCGCGACGGACTGTGCGGCCGATCTGCTGCGCGGTGACCCCGCCGAGCTGCTACGCTTGCTGCTGCACAGGTAGCGCCGCCGGTTGCATTCCCCGGCGATGTGGGGCAAGTTTCTGCGGCGAGGAAGACAAGGATGATGCAAGAAAACAGAGGAATACGAACCATGGTCAGCCCACTGCCACGAGTCGCGGTCCTGCTCCTGGCCGCGGCCACCCTCAAGTGCGCCACCCCCGCGGCCCACGAGCGGGAGCAGGACAACATCGCAACCAAGCAGGACGACGCCGTGCCAAACAAGAAGGAAGGCAACAACAGCTCGAAGAGCGCTCAGAAGCCCGATTCGCGGTCCACGCCGGAACGAGCGGCGATCGACGCCCGTCACCGGTGGAAGACCGGTGATCTGTTCGCCAGCGACGCGGCATGGGACAAGGAGCGCGCAGCGGTTGTCGCGGGGTTCAAGCAGATCACCGACTGCAAGGGCAAGCTCAAGCGCGGCAAGAAGATGGTCAAGACCTGCCTCGAGCGCCTGTTCGCCCTGCGGATGCGGCTTGACCGGCTGGCCAACTATGCCCACCGGCTCCACGACCAGGACACCCGCGTCCCCAAGTACCAGGGCATGAAGCAGGTGACGGAGAAGGTGGCCACCGACTTCCTGGAGGCCACCTCCTTCCTGCAGCCCGAGCTGCTCGCACTGCCGGCCAGGTCCCTGCAGGAGATGATCAAGGACAAGCCGTTCGCCGACTACGGCCAGTACCTGCGAGAGATGCTGCGGGTCAAGGCCCACATCCTCTCCCCCGCCGAGGAGAAGCTGCTGGCCAGCGCCTCGTTGATGCGGGACACGGGATACAACACCTACTCCACCTTCTCCGGCGCCGACCTCAAGTTCCCCGAGATCACGGACGAGAAGGGCAACAAGGTCCGACTGACCCAGTCGCTCTTCACGAGCTACCGCTCCTCAGAGGAGCGCCACGTGCGCAAGGAGGTGTTCGAGCGTTTCTTCGGCACCTACAAGGAGTATCGCAATACGCTGGCCGCCCTGCTCGGCTCGCAGATCAACGCCAACATCGTCTACGCCCGCGCGCGCAAGTACGACAGCGCGCTTGAGGCGGCCCTCGACGCCAACAACGTCCCCACCGCCGTCTACCACAACATGATCAAGGCGGTGAACCAGCACCTGCCCACGATGCACCGCTACCTCAAGCTGCGCCAGGAGCTGCTGGGGCTCAAGGAGCTGCGCTACTACGACATGTACCCGCCGATCGTGAAGAAGGTGGAGATGAAGTACAGCTACGCGGAGGCCCGCTCCCTGCTGGCGCGGGCCATCGCGCCGATGGGCAAGGAGTATGTTGACGCCCTGGTGCAGGGGCTCGAGCCCAGCAGAGGCTGGGTCGATGTCTACCCCAACACGGGCAAGCGCAGCGGCGCCTACATGGACGGCAGCGCCTACCAGGTTCATCCCTTCGTGCTGATCAACTACCTGGACAACTACAACTCCGTCAGCACGCTGGCCCACGAGATGGGCCACGCCATGCACTCGCACTTCTCCAACAAGAACCAGCCGTTCCCCAAGGCGGACTACTCCATCTTCGTGGCGGAGGTGGCATCCACGCTCAACGAGGCGCTGCTGATGGACCACATGCTCTCGAAGGTCGAGGACCCGAAAGAAAGGCTCTACCTGCTGGGGCAGCAGATGGAGGACTTCCGCCAGACCGTGTTCCGCCAGTCGATGTTCGCGGAGTTCGAGCTGGCGCTGTACGAGCGCGCGGAGAAGAAGGAGCCGCTGACGGCCGAGGCGATCAGCGAGATCTACCTCAAGATCGTCCGCAAGTACTACGGCCAGGCCAAGGGCATGGTCGTCGTCGACGACCTGTACGGCATGGAGTGGGCCTACGTGCCCCACTTCTACTACGACTTCTACGTGTTCCAGTATGTGACCGGGATGACCGCCGCCACCGCTCTGGCCGAGATGATCCGCGACCCGAAGCAGGGGCAGAAGGCGAGGGATCGCTACATCAACAACATGCTCAAGGCCGGCGGCTCGGACTACGCCGTCACCCTGCTCAAGCGGGCCGGCGTCGACCTGACGACCACCGCGCCCTACGACGTCGCAATGGGCGTCTTCTCCCGCACCCTGTCCGAGGCCGAGAAGCTGGTCCAGCAGCTGAAGCGGGGCAAGTAGCACTGCTCCGCGCGCGGTCGGCGCGCCCTCGCGGACGCTCGCCTTGCAGATGACCGGCCCGTATACTCATCGTCGTGACCACTTTCGCGTTCGAGATCGGCCCGATCCGGCCGCCCAGTGAGGCGCGCTCCCTGCTGGTGCGGGTGACCCGCAACTGCCCGCACAACCGCTGCGCCTTCTGCCCGGTCTATCGCGGCGCACGCTTCTCGATCCGCACGGTGGAGGAGGTGCTGGCCGACATCGAGGTGATGGGCCGGCTGGCCCGGCAGCTGCGCGAGCTCGCCTCGGGTCGGCAGGTGACGATCGGCGTACTGCGCCGCGCCATGCGCGAGGCGGGGAGCGAGGAGATGCTGGAGGGGCCGAGCCTGCAGGTGGCCCACTTCCTCGCAGCCGGCGGCCGCCACGTCTTTCTGCAGGATGCCAACAGCCTCGCGATGCGGCCCGAGCAGCTGGTACTGGTCCTCGACCAGCTGCGGCGGACCTTCCCCACGGTCCGGCGCGTCACCTCCTACGCCCGTGCTCACACGCTGACCCGCCGCAGCCCCGAGCAGCTGGCCCAGCTACGGCAGCACGGGCTCGACCGCCTGCACGTGGGTCTGGAGTCGGGCAGCGACCGGGTGCTGGCCCTGGTCAACAAGGGAGTGGACGGGGCGCGGCAGATCGAGGCGGGCCGCAGGGCCCGAGAGGCGGGGATGGAGCTGTCCGAGTACGTGATGCCGGGGCTCGGCGGCAGGGCCCTGTCGCGTGAGCACGCCCTGGACAGCGCCCGCGTGCTGTCCGAGATCGACCCTCACTTCATCCGCCTGCGCACCACCTCCATGATCCCCGGGACCGAGCTGTGGCAGCTGGTCGCCGATGGGCTGCTCGAGCCGATGGACGACGAGGAGGTCGTGCAGGAGATCCGCCTGTTCATCGAGCGGCTCGACGTCAGCTCGACGCTGCAGAGCGATCACGTGCTCAACCTGCTGGTGGAGCTGGAGGGCAAGCTGCCACGGGACCGCGACAGGCTGCTGCAGATCATCGACCGCTTCCAGACCATGGAGCCGCGCCTGCGCCGGGCCTTCGTCGTCGGTCGCCGGGCCGGTCTCGTGACGCTGCTCGCCGAGATGGAGCGGCCCGAGGTGCAGCAGCGAGCCCTCGATCTGCTGGCGGCGGTGGAGGCGGAGCACGGCGACGACCTGGGCGCTGTGGTGCGGCAGATGATGACGCGGTTCGTGTGAGCGACCGGCGGGCTTGTCCACCATCACGCGCTTTGATAAATTGCGTCGCCGTACCCCGGAGCGCCCCGCAGGGGCGCGAGGAACGCAATTGCCCACCGACAAACTGGAGATAATCACCTGGAGGGACAGATGTCGAAATGTGCTTGTAGTTGCTGGGTAGGCCTGCTCTGTCTCGGCTTGGTCGCGTGCTCGGATGACACGACCCCGGAGCCCGACACCGGCCTGGACATGACCATCATTGACCAGGGCCCGACCCCGGATGGCCCGACCGCCGAGGCCAGCGCCGATGGGCCAGTGGCCGACATCGCGCAGACCGACGGCCCCACCTCCGACGGCCCCAGGCCCGACCTCCCGGTCTACGACGGTCCCAAGCCCGACGCCGTGGTGCCCGACGGACCACCGGTCACGCCGCCGACGCTGGTCTGCACCGCGGCCAAGTGGTGCTGGGCCAACCCCCTGCCCCAGAACAACCCGCTGCGCGGCGTGTGGGGCACGGGCGCGACGGACGTCTGGATCGTGGGCTACAACGGCACGATCATCCACTGGAATGGGACGGCCTGGGAGGGCACGCCGAGCGGCACCAGCAACGTGCTGTTCGGGGTCTGGGGCAGCAGCGCCACCGATGTATGGGCCGTGGGCCAGGGCGGCGTCATCCTGCACTGGACCGGCACCGCCTGGTCCTCCGTGACCAGCCCGACATCGAACCAGCTCAACGCCGTCTGGGGCAGCGGTGCCTCCGACGTCTATGCCGTGGGCTCCGGCGGGACCGTCGTGCACTACAACGGGGCGAGCTGGAGCACGGTCAGCAGCAGCGGCGCGGGCAGCAGCACGCTCAACGGCGTGTGGGGCAGCAGCGCCTCCGATGTATGGGTCGTGGGTGCCAGCGGCAAGCTCCTGCGCTACAGCGGCACCGCCTGGAGCACGGAGACCAGCCCAATCACCAGCACGCTCTACGGTGTGTGGGGCAGCGGCGCCTCCGACATCTGGACCGTGGGCACGAGCGGCAAGGTCGCCCGTTACAATGGGACGAGCTGGGCCACAGTCACCAGCGGGACTTCCAAGGCGCTGTACAGCGTGTGGGGCAGCGGCGCCTCCGATGTCTGGGTCGGAGGAGCCGATGGCACCATCGTGCACTACAACGGCACGGCCTTCAGCACCAGCACGAGCAACACCACGAGCAACGTCTCGGGGATGTGGGGCAGCGGCGCATCCAACGTCTACGGCGTGGGGTCCAACGGCATCATCCAGCACTACGACGGCAGCGCCTGGAGCTCGGCGGTCACCGGCGAGACGGTCACCATCAACAACATGTGGACCAACGGGCCGAACGACGCCTGGGCCATCAGCGGCATCATCCTGCGCTGGACCGGCTCCAGCTGGACCAAGGCCACCGTCCCCACCTCGGGCGGCACCTACTACGGGGCCTGGGGCAGCAGCCCGACGAACCTGTGGGTCGCGGGCTCGGGCGGCCACATGCTGCACTACACCGGCACCTGGACCCACTCCACCGTCGGATCGACTGCCTTCTACTCCATGTGGGGCAGCGGCGCCTCGGACATCTGGGCTGTGGGCGCCTACGGCACGGCCCAGCGCTACAACGGCACCTCCTGGAACTCGGTCACCACCGGCACCAGCAACGTACTGCGCAGCATTTGGGGCAGCAGCGCCTCCGACGTCTGGGCCGTGGGCGCCGGCGGCACGATCGTGCACTGGACCGGCTCTGCCTGGAGCACGGCGACCAGCGGAACCACCAAGTACCTGTACGGCGTGTGGGGCAGCAGCGCCTCCAACATCTGGGCCGTGGGTGACACCGGCACCATCCTGCATTACAACGGCTCGGCCTGGAGCGCGGCGACCAGCAACACGACCCAGGCGCTGTATGCCGTCTGGGGCAGCGGCGCCTCGGATGTCTGGGCCGTGGGCTACAACGGCACGATCCTGCACTACAACGGCACCGCCTGGAGCGCGGCCGAGACCGGGGTCTACGTCACGCTCTACGGCATCCACGGCAGCAGCGCGACCGACGTGAGGATCGGCGGCTACAACGGGACGATCCTGCATCGCGGACCCTGAGCACACGCGATCATATGCCGCCATATGGCGCTACGCTGGTATTGGCGAACGCGCGCTGCACGAAGCAGAACATAAGGAGCCACTCGCCATGAACGTCATCCGATCGGTGGCGCTGGGCGCCGCCCTCGTCTGCCTCTGCACGGGCTGCAAGGACGACCCCTCCACACCCCGACCTCACCCGCAGCCCAGGGTGCTGGCCGAGGCCAGCGCCGGGCTGATCGCCGTGCTGGAGCGCGGCGGGGTCAACGTCCTGGAGTACAAGCTCGAAGATCCCGGGGTGACGCTGAAGGTCGACAGCTCCGCCGAGGTCAAGCAGACGCGCGAGGCGGATGCGGAGGGCAACCCCTGGCTGCGGGCCAGCGCCAACGGGGAGTATCGGCGGTCCGTGCTCGGCTACTCGCCGGAGGTGGGGAAGCAGGCCGCGCTCCGCTCGCTCTCCTCAGGGGTCAGGGGTTTCGCCCTCACCAGCGCGCCCTGCCCGAAGAAGGTGGGCGAGGAGTGGATCCTGGAGGGGGTGGAGGTCACCCGCTGGGACGAGAAGGGCGACGAGATGCAGAGCGGGACGGCGACGATGCACGTCCAGGGCGAACGGCTATGGTTCGAGGTGACCTGGTCGGACGGCAAGAAGGTCGAGATCCACCCCGATCTGCTGCAGCACTCCCGGTTCGACAAGGTCGACGACGGCGATCTGATGGACTCCACGATCTGCGGCGGCGTCCCCCTGCTCTCGGAGCAGGACGTCAGTCAGGCCGAGGGAGACGGGAGCTACGGCGTCGGCAACGCCCGGGTCGCCGCGGTGGTGGCCGAGCACAACCGCAGCTCCAACGTGAAGTCGGAATTCGAGTCCAGCTTCCAGTTCCACGCCGAGAAGGCCCACGTCCACGTGACCAAGAAGTACAAGGACGAGTTCAACGACGGCCGGGAGGGCACCACGCACCAGGTCACGCTCAAGATCGAGACCGACGCCTTCACGTTCGACTACCTCTGGAGCAGCGTTCTGGACGACTGCCCGGTGCCGTCGACCTGCGTCTGCCGCCGCGTGCTGTACTACCTCGACGAGTACATCAAGATCTTCGACACGTTCAAGGGCGGGAACGCCCAGGTCTTCCGCAGCGGCTACTACGGCAAGCAGGTGCGCAACAACTTCAGCTACCTGCCCTGCAAGGACAACGCCGCGATGATGGCGGCGATCCAGAAGGCAAACAAGAAGGTCGACCCGGCCTTCATGATGAGCACGCGCCCCGCCCCCGCGGACGTGGCCCGGCTCAAGGAGCTGATCCTGAAGTGCTGCACCAGCCCGCAGGACAAGCCGTGGGACGCCGGCCCGGACGCGGCCGACGCCGGGCTCGATGCGCCGGTGCCCGATGCGCCGGTTCCCGACCTGCCCCAGCCCGACCAGGCCCCGCCCGACCTGCCCGTGCCAGACCTGCCCGTGCCCGACCTGCCCGTGCCCGACCTGCCAGTGCCCGACTTGATCCCCACCTGCTCGTCGAGCAACCCCCAGCTCGCGGGCGCCCAGGATGTGGCGAGCCACCTGCAGGCCAACATGCTCCCGAGCTGCACCGGGCTCAGCCTGTTCGAGACGCTCCACTCCAAGCTGGGTATTGCCAAGAAGCCGGTGGCCAACGACCACACCACGCTGCTGGCCTACTCCATCCTGCTCCACTACATATCGATCAGCCTCGCGCTCAGCGCGTTCAACGCCTCCGACTACCCCTGCGGCTCGGGGCCCAACGGCTACACCCTCTGCCCCTCAGCCAGCCCGGTCCCGGCGGGCGACTTCGTCGTCCTGTTCAGCGTGCTTGAGAAAACCATCCCGCTCAGCGACCCGACCAACCACTACCAGTATGGCTTCGTGTTCGACGCCGACGGCGTCGCCGCCAACAACTACCAGCCGTCAGCCCAGTACCCCAACGACTTCTTCAAGGACACCGATCGGTGGTACGAGGCGAACTACGATCCGACCAACGGGTGGTCGATGAAGGTCACCGATGCCAGCGGCGGAACGATCACGCCCGCGACCTCCACCAGCCGTATCATCATCAAGGACAACGCCATCGTCCTCGTGGCACCGGCCAGCGAGCTCGCCGTGGCCAAGCCCGCCTTTCGTCTGACCGCTTTTCGCCACACCGGCGACTACGGCATCAATCCCCCCTACAACTGGGACGGCAGCCTCTGGCCGGCCGTGGCCCAGGGGCTGCAGGCCTTCCCCTAGATTCTCCCCGAACGCTGCTAGGCCAGGACGATCACAGGCTGCAGGCCACGGTGTACTCCACCGTGATCACCGAGCCGTCGGCCGGGGCGGTCTGCAGGGTGATCGAGTTCGAGCCGCCGTTGTACTGAAAATTCGGGTCCAGCGTCCCGTTGACCTTGACCTTGATGCTGCTCGGCACCGGCTGCTGCGCCAGGAAGAACTGCTTGAGCAGGCCAAAGATACGGCTGGTCAGATCGGTGATGGCCCCGCTGTAGTCGCTGGCGCACAGATCGTGCAGCGTGCCCCCCGTGCCGCCCACCAGGCCGGTCCAGCTCGGGAAGGTCTGCCCCGTCGGGGCGCAGCTCCCCGGCAGCAGCGCGTGCACGCGGACGAAGCTGCCCTTGAACGGGTTCGCCATCCCCTTGAGCGTGCTCAGCGTCGTCTGCAGGGTGGCCGTCGAGCCGTCGTCCTCGTCGGAGAAAACCAGCAGCTCGAGGGAGGCATCGGATCGGCGGAAGCCCCAGTTGGCGCCCCGGCAACCTCCGCTCTCGCAGATGTCGGGCGGGTTGCACCCGGTGCAGGAGGTGGGGTTCACCGTGTCAGTGAGCGCCTTGGAGAAGGCCGCCAGGATGGCGTCGAAGCCGAGCTCGGTGCCGGCGCCTACCGGCAGATCGATGCGCTCGACGAACTCCTGCTGCAGGTTGGGCGTCGACGCGGTGACGTAGCGCGGGTCGCCGTGGAGCGCGCCCAGGGTGAAGGAGGCGCTGCTGCTGCCGGGCTTGGTCATCGACACGGCGCCCAGCTGGAAGTCGAGCTGGTTCGACGCGGCGGCCGCGGCAAAGGCGGGCGCGGTGGCGAGCAGCCGCGGCTTCTCGTCCATCATGCTGCCCGACGGATCGATGACAAACAGAATGTCCACCTTGCGGTTGAGCTGCTGGGTGAAGCTGTCGGCGTGGGGATTGCCGCAGGGCGTCCAGACATCGGTGTTGCCGAGGTCGGCCACGCTGACGTCCGGCTTCGAACCATCCGGGGCCGGTCCCCTGTCCGGGGCGGGGAGATCGACCCCCTGCTCCAGGCCCGGCCCGACCTCGCCCGGCGGCGAGCCGTCTGTCTCGGTGGTGGTGCGGGTACAGCTACAGAGCGCGAAGACAGCAAGCAGTGCGAGGACGTGGCGCATGGCGACTCCTTGTGTTGGCTCCAGCGTATTCTCTGTCCACCCCCGCTCGACTGCAATACGCCACGAGCTTCCGATGTGGTCAAAGGTGCTCGCTGACCCTATACTTTCGCCTGGATGAAGCTCACCCCCGGCGTCCTGCTGATCCTGTGCTCCGCGCTGCTCTTCGCCGTGATGAACGTGGGGGTGAAGGCGATCCCGCGCGTCCCGGTGCACGAGATCGTCTTCTTCCGCGCGCTGACCACCCTGGTGCTCGCCTACCTGCTGCTGCGGATCAAGGGCATCTCGGTCTGGGGCAACCACAGGCCGCTGCTGATCCTGCGTGGTCTGGCCGGCACCGTGGCGCTGGTGCTCTACTTCTGGACCGTGCAGAACATGCCGCTCGCCACGGCGGTCACCGTGCAGCACCTCTCGCCGATCTTCACCATCCTGCTGTCGGCGTTGATGCTGCGCGAGCCCCCGCGGCCGATCCAGGTCCCGTTCTTCGTCATTGCCTTCGCCGGGGTGGTGCTGGTCAAGGGCCTCGACCCCGCGGTGACGGTGACGGAGCTGGCGCTGGGCGTCACCTCCGCCTGCTTCTCGGGCCTGGCCTACAATATGATCCGCATGCTCCGGGAGCACGACCGACCGCTGGTGGTGGTGTTCTACTTCCCGCTGGTGACGGTGCCTCTGATCGGCCCATACACCTTCACCCACTGGCACCAGCCAACGCCCTGGGAGTGGGCCCTGCTCGCCTGCGTCGGCCTCACCTCGACCGGGGCCCAGATCTGCATGACCCAGGCCTACCAGGTCGACCGCGCCTCCAACATCTCGATCGTCAACTACCTCGGCATCCTCTTCGCCCTGCTGTTCGGTCTCCTGATCTTCCACGAGACCCCCGGGCCCCTGGCCCTGCTCGGCGTGGTGCTGATCACCCTCGGCGTCGCGCTCGCCACCCGCCATGGCCGGCAGCCGCAAGAGTCACCAGGTACAGAAGAAGAAGAAGACACCAGTGCGCACTAGGTTTCGACGACGGCTGCTCTCCTGCCTGCTCGTGCTGCTGACCGTGCCGGCCGGCGCCGCGCTCGGAGTCGGCGCCTACCTGCTGTGGTTCAACCTGCTCAGGGGCCAGCCTGCGCCGCTGCGGCAGCCGCTGTTCGTGGGGGTCGAGTACCAGCGAAGGGTCCAGCGCAGCCCCGTCCCCGTGGTCCATCACCTGGTGCGGGTCCGGGTCGGGACGCCCGGGCTGCACTTCTTCATCACCCCGCCCCGGGCCCGCTCCGGCCGCAGGCTGCGGGCCCAGACCGTCAGCGGTTTCCTTGCCCGTCATCGGCTGCGCCTGGCGGTCAACGGCGACTTCTTCGAGCCGTTCCGCGCCCACGGCCTGTGGGACTTCTACCCCAAGCCGGGCGACCCGGTGGACGTGTTCGGCATGGCCTGCTCCTCGAGTCGCTGCTATGGCCACGAGACGCCAAACCGTCCCACCCTCTACATCTCGTGCGCCGGGCGCCCCAGCTTCCATCGCCCCGCACGGCTGTGCCACGCGATCAGCGGCCTGCCCCTGCTCGCCGCCGGCAAGGTCCACACGCGTCTCATTCCGGGCAACCGTCACCCCCGCACGGCCGTGGCGATGGATCGCGACGAGCGGCAGCTGATCCTGCTCGTGGTGGATGGGCGCCAGCCCAACTACAGCGAGGGCGTCAACCCGGGGGAGCTGGCCCGATTGATGCGGGACGCGGGCGCTCACAACGCGATCAACCTCGACGGCGGCGGCTCCAGCGCCCTGGTCATGGAGCGGGACGGCAGGCCGGTGCCGCTCAACTCGCCGATCCACACCCGGCTGGTGGGGCGACAGCGCCCGGTGGCCAATCACCTGGGGCTGTGGGCCCCCGCGCTTCCCCGCTGAGGAGCAACGCATCGTCGGGCTGTTCGCCGGCTCCGACTACTCAAAGACGGAGATCAAGGACAGCATCAAGATCCGCCCCGGCGTTGCGGGGGCGATGCGACTGATGCGACTGATCTACCGCTGAGCTGGTATGCTGTGGGCGTGCGTGTCGGGCTGCTTTCGCTTGCTCTCCTCGGCAGCGGCGTTGCGTGGGCGGATCCGCTGTGGAGCGTCTCGGTCGAGGGTGGGTCCACGCTGCCCTTCCCCTTCAACCGCAACACCGTACGCGGCACGGTCGGCGTGACCGCGGACCGCACGCTGTGGGAGCTCGTCGATCTGGGCCTGGGGGTGCGGGTCGGGATGGCCGAGATCGCCACCGATGTCGCCGTCACCGCGCGGGCCCGCCTGCGCCTGCAGCGCGGTGTCCTGGCCTTCCTCTTCGGCGTGCGGGCGGGCTACGCGGCGATACACGTCGACCGGGGAGAGCTGGGCTCGCTGTGGACCGGTGCGCTCCTGATCGCGCCCACGTCGCAGGTGAGCCTGGCCTTCACCGACTGGCTCGATGTCAGCATCACGGCCCTCACCCTGAGCTTCTACTGGAACCGGCTGCTGATCGTGGCGTTCGAGCCCACCCTCTCCCTCGACCTGAGGTTCTGAGAATGGGTATCTGGCGCCTGTCTGCGCTGCTGCTGCTCGTCGCGGGCTGCGTCGACACCCTCGACGTCGGTCGACCGATCACCCTGCTGGCGGTGGGGGGCTGGTCCCCCGACCAGCGGCATCGTCTGTCCAACGCCGCCGAGAGCTGGAATGTCGAGCTAGGCACGAAGCTCGAGCTGGCGCCCTCCGGCGAGCAGGAGGTATGGATCCGCAGCTCTGACTTCGCCTGCGCCTACACCAGCGGCGTGACCACCCTGGACGATGTGCAGGTCCAGATCTGCACCCTCGACGCCTCCGAGCCCACGAGCCTGCTCTCCGTGACGCTCCACGAGCTGGGCCATGTGTTGAACATCGTCGGTCACGCCGACAACGACCCAAACGCCGTGATGAGCCCGGAGAGCGGCAACGACCGCCGCTTCACCGCCGTGGACCGTGAGCTGTTTCGGCAGGCCAATCCCGACTTCTCCCCGGACGGTGGCTGCGCCGTGGCGCGTCCGCTCGCCTTCTCGCACTCCAAGCCGGCCGCGGTCTCGACACCGAACGGTCCCCACCTGGTCTGGGGCAACGAGCAGGGCCTTCACATCGCCGCCCTCGATCCTGCCACCGCCGCTCTCCGCTCCGGCGAAGCCGGGATCCCGACTCCTGCCTACCCGGAGTGGATCCGGGTCGCAGTCGAGGCCGACGAGCTCTGGATCAGCTGGGTCGAGCACGGGACGACGATGTACCTGTCCCACGTCAGCCTGCCCGACCTGCAGGCGTCCGCGCCGGTGAAGCTCGACGTGGGAGACCACGACTACCAGCGCCTGCTCGAGATCTCCACCGCAGCGGCAGACACCGACATCTACCTCGCCCTCACCACCGCCGAGACTCGCCCCACCTCGCACCTCTACCGCCTGGACCGGACCAGCGGAAAGCGCCGCACCCTGCTCCTCGACGCGCTCGACGACGTCTGGGGCTTTTGGGTCCGCCTCGGCGGAGAGCTGTTGCTGGCCGTGCGGGACAGCGAGGGCCTGGCTGTCCACAGCGTCGATCGGGCCAGCGGCTCACTGCGCGACACGTTGCGGGTGGCACAGATCGAGGGGCGCACCTCCAACGACACATTTCGCGCCGAGGTGGTGGGCCAGGCGCTGATGCTGGTCAACCGCAAGGGGCAGGACCCGGTCGCTATCCGCCGGCTGGCGCCCACGTCGTCGGGGCTCGCCGTGGTGCGATCCTCGCACCTCGCCCCCCCGGGCATCGGCTTCAGCCTGGTCTCCGTCGCGGGCTCCGACGAGACCCTGGCCCTGGCCCTCAACAGCATCCACGCCGAAGACCTGGGCCAGGAGGCCTTCGCCATCAAGCTTGACGCGCAGACCCTCCAGCCCACGACGACCTGGCGCCGCCTCAGCGCCCCCGACCTGGTGGGCTCGATTCAGCCCTGGGTGGTGGCCGACGGCGCGCGGTTCATGGTCGTGTGGCGCGAGCTGTACGACCTCGCAACGATGGAGCTCAAGTCGCGCTGCTTCTGAGCGGTCCCGGCTACCGGCCGCACCCCGAGGCGTGGTAGCCTTGCCCCATGGTCGACAAGTCCACAGAGATCGACGACAACAGGCCGGTGTCGAGCGCCGCGCCTGGGCGTATGCTGGTGCGGGTGGTGGCGGGGCCGGACCAGGGAGCGACCTGCACCATGCGGACCCGCCTGCGCGTCGGGACCGACGTCGACAACAACCTCGTGCTCACCGACCCACGCGTGTCACGCCATCACCTCGAGCTGGAGATCGATGGGGGCGGCTACCTGGTGCGGGACCTCGGCAGCACCAACGGCACCTACTACCGCGGTGCCCAGGTTGGCGAGGTCATGGTCGAGCAGGGAGCCGAGATACGGGTCGGCTCGTCGGTCCTGCGCCTCGAGCGCAGTCGCGAGCAGCCGATGGTGGTCGCCGATGAGCAGCGCTTCGGCACGCTGGTGGGAACGTCCAAGCCGATGCAGCAGGTATTCGGTCTGCTCGAGGCCGTGGCGCCAACCGAGGCCACGGTGCTGATCCTGGGCGACACCGGCACCGGAAAGGAGCTCGTGGCGGAGGAGCTGCACCGCAACTCGCCCAGGTGCAACGGTCCGTTCAGCGTCGTGGATTGCGGGGCTCTGCCCGCCTCGCTGATCGAGTCGGAGCTGTTCGGCCATGTCGCCGGCGCATTCACCGGAGCGATCCGAGACAGGGAGGGGGTCTTCGAGCGCACCCCCAAGGGGACCGTCTTCCTCGACGAGATCAGCGAGCTGCCGCTCGAGCTCCAGACCCGCCTGCTGCGCGTGCTGGACCGCAAGACCATCACCCGCCTTGGCCGGGACACGCCCACCTCCGTGGACGTCCGGCTGGTCGCCGCCGCCAACAGGGATCTGGCGCGGGAGGTCAAGGAGGGGCGCTTCCGTCAGGACCTGTACTACCGGCTGGCCGTCGTCCGCATCAACCTGCCGCCCCTACGGGACAGGGTGGAGGACATCCCTCTGCTCGCGCGGTACTTCCTGTGGAAGGCGGGCTGCGGCGCGCCCGACCGCATCTTGACTCCGGAGGTGGAGCGCGATCTGCGCGCCAAGCCCTGGTCCGGCAACGTACGCGAGCTGCGCAACGTCATGGAGCGACTGATGGTGCTGGCAGACAGCTCCGATCTCCTGGTTGACGATACGACCGTGCTGCAGGGACCGCAGGGGCAGCCCGTCGAAGGGGACCAGCTGGATCGCGCGGCGCTGGAGCGGGCGCTGCCCGAGGCCTACCTCGAGCTGGACTACAAGACGGCCAAGGGCCAGCTCCTGGGCCACTTCGAGGCGATCTACATCGAGCGGCTCGCCCGGCGACACCAGGGCAACATCTCCCGCATCGCGCGGGACGCCGGGGTCGATCGCCACGTCGTCCGCAAGCTGCTCGACCGCCACGAGCAACGCTAACGAGGCGCCGCCTCAGACCGACGAGTTTTATCACAGTCCAGCATGTCATCGTGGCGCGGCGTTTCATCGTAGCCCGTCGTCGTCGGCGCCTCGCGTCGACAGTCGAGAGTCCAG
>Ga0180009_10004105_pt1 | contig 16229 bp, 18 predicted proteins | sample OS_PC_MetaG_FD_123537 | JGI IMG/M metagenome (GOLD analysis project Ga0180009, IMG submission 123537) | Groundwater microbial communities from the Aspo Hard Rock Laboratory (HRL) deep subsurface site, Sweden - OS_PC_MetaG | ecosystem: Environmental > Aquatic > Deep subsurface > Groundwater...
CACCTCGCTTATCAGGTCTCTTGCCTGATCTCTTTGGTGTCATTCTCCTACTTTTCAGGTAGTTTTTTCCATGAGGCAACGAATCGTCGTTCAGGTAGATTATTAGATGAGGCAATACGGGGAATGCACCCCATGGATGAAGCGATCGATCAATTTTCTGAAATAGGCCATATGGTCGATTAAATAATTGTAATTAGAGGAAGAAAAAAAAGCGGATACAAATAGCGGCTTGTTTGGGAAAAAACCGCCTTTTCGTTGTTTGCTTGCAGGCAAAAACTTTTTTCCAGGCGGGCGCTTAAAGTGTTTTCTCCTGATTTATTGAGTACTTCGGCTTGAACAAAAAATCCAGAGGCGTTGAAATTCACCAATTCCTTTTTGTTGACTGGCAAAAAAGATTTGCCGAAACCAAGCAAAAACAATGCTTCGATAAGCGAAGTTTTTCCACTACCGTTAACACCGAAAATTAAATTTTTTTTTTCGCCAAAGCGGATTGAAAAATTGTTTAAATTTCGAAAACCGTTAATTTCTAACTTTTTAACTACCAAGTAAAAATCAAATATTCAATGGCATGACAATGTAAATAAAATTGGCTCCGCTCTCATCCAAAGGTTTAAATAAAAAAGAGCTTTCGCTATCGTTCAGGCCAATGCCTATTTTTTCAGAGTTTATATGGGTTAAAAAATCAAGGATAAAATTCCCATTGAAGCCGACAGCAACCGCCTTTCCTCCATATTCAATGGCGATCTCATCGTAGCCCTCGCCCTTTTCAGGTGTCGTTCTTTCCAAAACCAATTTGTTTTTGGAAAATTTAAAAACTACCCCATTATTCCGGGTTTTAAAAATCAATATCCTGCGCAGGGTTTGCAGCAGCTCATTGGTACGAATAATGGCCGTTTGTTCCGTTTTTTCAGGAATGACGGTTTTGTAGTTGGGAAATTTCTGATCCACAATCCGGGAACACAGGATCCTGTTCTTGTGCTTGAAAAAAAGATTATTGTTGTCAAAAGCGAATTCAACTTCACCCACGTTTCCGATTTTTAAAACTTCGAGCAGCGTTTTTCTGGATAGGATATATTCCATGGGATCAGAAACTGTGGTATCGGCGTCGAAGAAAGAATAAGACAAACGGTGGCCATCTGTGGCAGCCATTTCCAATTTGTTATTTGAAATACTCATCAGGGCGCCGCCAAGATTGAATTTCAATTCAGGAGAGATGACATAATAGCAATTATTGATCATGGCTTGAAAATCCACCAGTGAAAGTTTTATGGAATTGGAAAGATCGTTTACGGGTAGTTCGGGATAATCGGATGATTGCAGACCAAGCATCTTGTACTTGCACGTCTTTTTCTCGTTGGTGATCAAGATTTGCAGATCGTTGTCCTCGGAAATTTCAATATTGCCTTCCGGCATTTTCGATATCAAATCATAAAAATCCTTTCCGTTTACGGTAAAGGAACCAGAATTTTTTAAATCCACCTGAATGTTTGCCGTTAAACCGATTTCCAAATCAGTAGCCACCATTTCCAAAATCCCACCATCCATAGCGGTGAGTTTGATATTCTGTAAAATTTCCATAATGGCTTTTTTTTCAAAAATGCCCTGAAATAAACGCAGTTCACTTTCAAGTTTCGTTTTTTCCACAAAAATTTTCATATTCGACCTGCCTCTTTTATTTATAAAATAATATCATAATAAAAATATAATAAACAAGCAATATGAAAAAGTGGATAAATCCACCGATTCATACTGGAGCTTGTATTTTCCCCGCTTTTGTATTGTTTAAAACTTGTGATTTTTGTTGAAAACATCAATCGCTGAAAAATTCAATATAAGAATTAACTTTTCTGGAAAAATCGTTATCCGCCTGGAGCATTTTTTCAATTTTATGGATGGAATGCAGCACGGTGGTATGGTGCTTGCCTCCGAACGCCATCCCGATCTCTGCCAAGGGATTGCGGGTTAATTTTTTTATCAGATACATGGCAACTTGTCTTGGCAAAGCGATTTTGGGAGAGTTGTTTTTAGCTTTCAGTTCATCTATTTTTATATCAAATTTATCAGAAATAAATTCTTGGATGGTATCTATAGTGATGATTTTTTTTTCAATATTCATATACGGCCTCAACGCCTCCTTGGCAAAAGGCAGAGTAATGGTTGTGGATTGCAGATCAGAGTGCTTTAGGTCCGCGTATCCTAAGAGCCGGTTCAGTGCGCCTTCCAGTTTTCTAATATTATCTTTAATGGCGTTGGCCAAAAATTCAATCACTTCGTTGGGAATGGAAAAATCATTGTGAAAAAGATTTTTTCTTTCTGCGATCTTTTTTTGCAGAATGGCGATCCGTGCTTCCAGGTCATAAGGAAAAATATCAACAATGGCACCCATTTCGAATCTTGATTTAATTCTCTTTTCCAAATCGGGCATGTTGTCAGGATGTTTGTCCGAACAAATGACGATCTGCTTATCCTGTTGGATCAGATTGTTGAATATATAATAAAACTGTTCGCTGGTTCCGCCCCATTTTGTGATATATTGAATATCATCGATCAATAAAACATCGACCGATGTATATTTTTTTATAAAATCAGAACGTTTGTTCAAACGGGTGTATTCCACATATTCATTCATGAAGTCGCTGGTAGTTAAATAGATCACATTTATTCTATGGTTATTTTGGATGATCCGGTTTCCTATTGCTTGCATCAAATGGGTTTTGCCCAGGCCGACATCACTGTAAATGTATAGGGGGTTATAGGATTTTCCGGGAAACTCTGATACGCTGTAAGAAAAAGAGTAAGCGATTCGGTTGGAATCGCTTTGCACCAGAGAATCAAAAGTATATTTTTTTTGCAGACGTGAATTGTGGCCGATATTCTTTCTGGCAATATCCTGCATATCCTGAACAACTTCTTCTTCGCCCAAGGGAACGATTTTGGTAATGAAGTTAAAATTTTTTTTTGTATATTTGTTGATGTCTTCCAGTAGATTTTGTTTGATCCAGATCAAATTTTTTTGCTCGGGAGCTCCCAGGAAAAGTGTGTTGTCCAGGGAACCGATATATTTCAGTGGGTCGATCCATTTTTTTATTGATGGCTCATCCAAAATGCCTTTTAAATAATTTTTCAATTTTTCCAGATTGTCCATTGCCCCCACCTTTTTCCACAAATATTTTAACAAATGTGGAAAAAACACCATTTCTATCTCAACTGTTCGATTTTACTACTTAATATTAGAAGAAAAAGCGGCGGGTGTCAAGTATTGACAAAAATAAATTTATTGTTTATATGACAAGCATGAAAGAAAAAACCGTATTGAACGGCACGCAAAAGAAAATCAAGGAAATGCAGATCGAATTCATAGATTTGAAAATACTTGACTTGAAAGGAAAGCTGCATTCCCTCATCCTTCCCAGCAGCATGCTGAATGAGAAATTGCTAAACGGCGGTGTCGGTTTCGATGCTTCTTCATATGGTTTCGCCAAGCCTGAAAAAAGCGACATGGTCATGATCCCCGATCTGGAAACCATGGTGATCGATCCTTTTAGGGAAAGAAAAACCGCGATTTTCATGGCCAATATTCACCTTATCGATAATGCACGCACCCGGTTTTCCGAGGATCCACGCTTTGTGGCTTCCAAAGCAGAAGCGGCCCTGGCTAAATCCAAGTTGGGATCCAGCGCTTTATTTGGGCCCGAGTTCGAATTTTTTATTTTTAAAGAAGCTGAATATGGCGTTTTTGAAGATGGGAACTATTATTTCTTGAAAAAAGACAGCGAGGCAAAAACCAATTTTTATCACGCCGGCTCGCCCGAAGATGAGTTCGTTGATTTTAAAAATGAAGCGGTTGCTATATTGCAACAGCTTGGAATTGAAATTAAATATCACCATCACGAGGTGGCTGTCAATCAACACGAAATAGAGACAAAATTCAATACTTTGCTCAAAACGGCCGATCAAGCTGTGTTAATCAAATACGTGCTTTTTAACTTGGCCAAAAAAAACGGTCTCTTTGTGACGTTTATGCCCAAGCCGTTTTTTGGTAAAGCCGGCAATGGCTGGCATGTTCACCAATACATTTTGAACAAAAACACTAATGTTTTTCTAAAAAAGGGCAATTACGCCAATTTTTCCGATACAGGCTTGCATTATTTATCCGGACTCTTATTTCATTCGGGATCATTAAGCGCGTTTTCCAATCCCTCAACCAATTCGTATAAAAGGCTGGTCAGGGGATTCGAAGCTCCGGTTTCGGCAATTTTCGCCACTTCGAACCGGAATGCGGCCATACGCATTCCTGCCTATGTAGACGAAAACGAAACCAGGCTTGAATATCGGCCTGGAGACGCTTCCTCAAATCCATATTTATTTTTGTCCGCCATGTTGTTGTCTGGAATTGACGGTATATTTAAAAACCTGTCTCCGGAAAAATTTAATTTCGGACCTTTTGACCGCGGCATCCCCGACACCAAAGTGTTTAAAAACAAGATCAAGCTGTTGCCGGAAAATTTATCCGAAGCGTTGGATTGCCTGGAAAAAGACAACGAGTATTTAAAGTATAACAATGCGTTTGATGATGCGCTTATTCAACAATGGCTAATAATAAAAAGAGCGGAGATCGAAGATATTTCCCGGATACCCCATCCGAAAGAATTTGAAATTTATTTCAATTTTTGATATTGTTTAAAACACTTATAAAAAAAATTTCAGCGATCGTCGTGATTTCCCTGATACTTTTTTCTCCCTTGTTGCTGTTGATCAGTTTTCAAAAATTTATCCCCCTGGTGCTGACAATTTGGCTGTTGTCTGCGGTATATTTTGTTTTTATCAAAAGCCGGCAATGAAAAATGGTTTTCACATTAATGTTTCACGTGAAACATTCACGGACGATTTTATTGCCGCTGGCCCGTTGCCAATAATTTGATTTTCCTCAAGGAGAAATCCAAAATGACCGTGGATTTATTCATTGATTTTTTATTGGAATACAACAAGAAGGTCAATCTGGTTTCCCGGCAGTCAACCCGGGAAACGCTGGACCTCTTGGTGGCAGAAACCCTCTTGTTGAAGAAACTTGTTTCCGCCCCGCTCATCATTGATGCCGGAAGCGGCGGTGGCCTGCTTGGCATTCCCCTGGCGATTTCTTTTCCGGAAAAAAAAATTGTTTTAACCGAAACCAGCCACAAAAAAACAAATTTTTTAAAAGAAGCATTATTGTTGTTAGGTCTGGACAACGTAAAAATGTTTGAGGGCCCGATCCAAGAGTTCATGCACCGCCATGACTTTTATGAGAGTACCATGATTGCCAGAGGGTTTCCCAAAATTGAAATACTGGCCGAATATGTGCATGAAGGGAAGGTGAAAGAGCTTTTATTGATTTCTTCAGTCGACAAAATCAAAAAAATTCAAAATACAGTGGCAAATATTCGCCAAAACCTATATAATATCCCCTCAAGGAACAACCTGATAATTTGTAAACTGGAGAATGTTTCACGTGAAACATAAAAAAAATGGGTGAAATCATAGCTGTTGCCAATCAAAAAGGAGGCGTGGGCAAAACCACGACCGCCATCAATTTGTCTTCGGCCCTGGCCATTGCTGAAAAAAAAATATTGCTGATCGATCTTGACCCGCAGGCTAACGCCACAACCGGCATGGGCATCGATAAGAAATTGAACAAAAAAGATGTTTATTCGGCCTTGGCCGGTGAAATCAATATTCGCGAAGCGATTGTGCACACAGAACTGAAGTATTTGGACGTGGTCCCTTCCATGCGCAATCTGGCCCGATTTGAAATGGAAACGGTTTCCGAAGACAACAACCATTTGTATTTAAAAAATGTCCTTCTCGAATTGGGTAATGAGTATGCCTATATCATGATGGATTTGCCGCCCTCTTTGGGTTTGCTGACCATAAACGCCTTAACCGCGGCACACAATGTTTTGATTCCCATTCAAGCCGAATACTATGCGTTGGAGGGTTTGTCAGACCTAATGAATACCATCAATCGCATCAAGGAAAACTTCAACCCCATTCTCGATATAAAAGGAGTCTTGATTACCATGCATGACGAGAGGACCAATCTTTCCAAGCAGATCGAAGATGAACTCAGAAATTATTTCAAATCCAAAGTATATGATACCGTGATTCCCCGGAATGTCCGCTTGTCGGAAGCTCCCAGCTTTGGCAAACCGATTCAAATCTATGACATCAAATCAGCGGGAGCCCGGGCGTATATGTCTTTGGCCATGGAGATGATGAAAAAATGAAGCGAAAAGTTCTTGGAAAAGGGATTGCGGCTATCATAGCCAACGAGCCGATCGGGAAAAACAAACTGATCGATATCGATGTGGACAGTATTCATCCCAATCCCCATCAACCGCGCAAATTATTCCAAAAAGATGCGCTGCTGCAATTGGCCGAATCGATGAAGGAAGTGGGGATCATTCAGCCCGTATCGGTTTACAAAAAAGACGACAAATATTTTCTGGTTGTCGGGGAAAGGCGCTGGCGTGCCGCGCAATTGTTGAAATGGGAAAAGATTCCCGCCATGGTCAAAGAATTTTCTGAAAATGACATCATAGCGGAGACATTGATCGAAAATATTCAAAGAGAGGATTTGAATGCCATAGAAATTGCCGAAGCCATCGAGGCGCTTATTGCTCAAAGTGGCGAGGGTCAGCAGGAAACCGCGGCAAGAATTGGCATGAATCGGGCCACCATGGCCAATTTTTTAAGGTTGTTGAAATTACCTGCCCAGATTAAGGATGACATAGTGCAGGAAAAATTGGACCAAGGTCATGCCCGTGCTTTGTTGGCTTTAAAAAATGACCAAGATATGCTCGATGCCGCCATACAGATAATCAGAAAAAAACTTTCGGTGCGGCAAGCGGAAATGCTGGTAAAAAAGTTTTATTCTGGTCCCAGCAAGGAAAAAGTTGGCCTTGATCCGGATGTTTTGAAAATTGAAAACAAATTGATTCAGTGCCTGGCAACCAAGGTGAAACTGAATTATTCAAAATCCGGGAAAGGGAAAATGGAGATTTTTTTTAACTCTCTGGCTGAATTCGAAAGACTTTTTTCCATTTTAAGCAAGGAGAAAAAATGAACAAGATCGAAACGGGAATGAAGATCAGTGGTTTTATTGATAAAGAAACCGAAATCAACGGTGATATTAAATTCAAAGAAAATTTTAGAATTGACGGCGTTTTTAAAGGTAAGATCCTTACCGGGGGCGGACTGATTGTTGGGGAAACCGGTGAAGTTGACGCCGATATCGAGGTGATCAGCATATCCATAAATGGCAGGGTAAAGGGCTCCATTAAAGCCAAAGAAAAAATTGAAATATTTTCCAAGGGCCGGGTTATCGGTTCCGTGGCAACGCCGAAATTGGTTATTGAAGATGGCGCATTTTTTCAAGGTTCATGTCAAATGGAAATGAAATCTCTGGAAAACAAAACTCGCGAAACGGAAGTGAAGTCGGTGAAATGAATATCGCGGCCGTTATTCCCTCTCGCTATCAATCCAGTAGGTTCCCGGGGAAACCGCTGGCAAAGATCGCCGGCAGAACCATGATAGAAAGGGTGTATCGACAAGTTGCCAAAGCCGGGTGTTTTGCCGATATTTTTGTGGCGACCGATGACGAACGTATTTTTAATGAAGTGGTTGGCTTCGGCGGAAAAGCCGAAATGACCGATATGACAATAAAATCAGGAACAGAAAGGGTGTGGTCTGTTATTGAGAAAAAAGATTATGAGGCGGTCATCAATATTCAGGGAGATGAGCCGCTCATTTCTGAAAAGTTGATTCGTGAAGTCTATCAGGTTTTAGGGAAGAGAAATATTGTCAGTGCAGCCCGACGCAATGATTCTTACCGGGATTTTAACTCAGAAAATGTAGTCAAAGTGGTTTGTGATATCAACTCGCAGGCCTTGTATTTTTCTCGGGCCCCCATTCCTTTCTGTGAAAAAAATTTGTTCAAGGCCTTTTTTCAACACATCGGAATTTACGGATATACCAGGAAAATGCTTGAAATTTTTATCAGGGCCGGAATGTCGCATTTGGAAGAGACCGAAAACTTGGAGCAATTAAGATTTTTATTTCTGGGAGAGAAAATTCATATCATTGAAACCGATTATATTGCTCACGGCGTAGATGTTCCCGATGATATTGGGAAAATTGAAAAATTATTACAAGAGCAACATGTCTAAAACACGGTTTATTTTTATTACCGGCGGTGTTTTGTCATCCTTGGGAAAGGGCATCGCCGCTGCTTCCATAGGAAATATCCTGGAGTCTTATGGCTATAAAATCAGCATTCTGAAACTGGATCCCTATTTGAATGTAGATCCCGGGACCATGAGCCCATTCCAACACGGAGAAGTTTTTGTGACCGATGATGGGGCAGAAACAGATCTGGATCTTGGGCATTATGAGCGTTTTACCACCACGATTACATCTCAAAAAAGTAATTGGTGCTTATAAAAGTTTATTCGAGGCATTATTCCACGCCGGAGTGGCGAACAATGTTAAAGTGAAACTGGATTTAATCGATTCTGACGATTTGATAGGCGGCGACCCTGAAGTAGTATTAAAAAACATTCAAGGAATTTTGGTTCCGGGCGGATTCGGGATCAGGGGGATCGAGGGCATGATCCGGGCGGTCGGATATGCCCGTGTTCATGGTATCCCATTTTTTGGCATTTGCCTGGGCATGCAGGTTGCCACGATTGAATTCTCCAGAAATGTCCTGGGCTTAAAAAGCGCCCATTCTGCTGAATTCGATCCGCTGACGAGCCACAAAATTTTTCTAAAATTGAAAGAATTGAAAAATATCGAAAATATGGGCCACAATATGAGACTCGGGGCCTATTCCTGTATTTTGAGGAAAAACTCTTTGGCTTATAAAATATACCAACAGGAAAAAATATCGGAAAGGCACCGCCACTGCTATGAATTCAATCCTGAGTTTGAATATATGCTTGAGAACAAGGGCATGCGAATTAGTGGCAAGAACCCGGAGAGAAATCTTGTGGAGATCGTCGAATTGTCGGGACATCCCTGGTTTTTGGGATGCCAATTTCATCCGGAATTCAAATCCCGTCCCTTGCAGCCCCATCCGTTATTTGTTTCTTTTATTAAAATTGCGAAAACAACAAAAATCAACGCATAAATTTTAATTTCTACTATTTTCTTTATTGAGTTTTTACGAATTCATAATATATGCTTTTCACCATGGCGGTAATATTGATTAAAAGCGCTTCCCTGGGCCCCATGATGGTGGGGAACGTGTATTCCCGGTTTAAAATATTTTCAGCGATCAAAGCGAAATCTGTCGTGTTTTGCAATGCGGCCAGAATTTCTTCTTTAAGTTTTTGAGCTTCCCGGAGAGCACTCTGCAGGAATTCTTGAACTTTCCTCTCCCCTTTAATTGCAGTGTTATGCGGCAAAGCCAGCATTTCGGCTTTTATGGTAATGAGTTTTTTCAATGATTGTTCGTAAAGACTGTAACTGGATAAAAACAATGGCTTGATTTTCCCGGATTTTTCTATTACGCCGGCCGCATCTCCCGGGAAAAGGATATTTTCAGGCTTCAGTAAAAATGAAAGCGAACAGCGGGTATGGCCGGGTGTTTCAAACACTTCGATCAACTGGCTGTCGGATATTTTAATTGTTTCATTTTCGCCTATCCCCCGAACCTGCGCAGGTTTGGTAAAAGTGCTATTGGATTGGTCATTTAAAATCGCTTTGAATTTTTGGTTCAAATTGTCAATAAATTCAATGGCATTGTCGTTTTCCAGGATTTCTTTGGTTCTCTTTGAAGCAATGATCTCAAAACCGTATTTTTTTTGGAGATGGGAACATGCCCCGGTATGATCGTAATGTGAATGGGTAAGCAGCACCAGATCGATTTTCTCCTTTCCCAGTAATTCTTGCAGTTTTTCTTCGATCGCATTGGCTTTTGCCAAAATGCTGCAGTCAATCAATAGGTTTTGCCCAGCGCGGATCACATAAAGCGGAAACATTGGATCATGAAGGACATACACATTCGCCCGTAAAATTGAAATAGGATTTCTTTTCACCAAGACTCCCATTTGAACAACGCTTGGATCGGTTTACGTTCCCTGGCATCGGGAAGACGATCGAAATATCCCAGGCTCATTAATTCCACAATTCTGATATTTTCAGGAATTTTTAGAACACTTTTTGCTTTGCTCTCGTCGAATGAACCGATCCAACATGTCCCCAAACCTTCACGAACCGCCTGCAGGGCGATATGTTCCAGGACGATTGCCAAATCGATTAGATAGGCAGGATGTCCGCAACGCAGGATATAATCAGGATTCAAGGCACAAGCGGCAAGGATGATCGGCGCCTGTTTCAGGAATGCCTGCCTGGGAGATGCCTCATCGATCAGTCGGTTTTTCACTTGGGGGGCGGTGACGATAATGATTTGCCAGTCCTGCGCGTTGTGCGCGGTCGGCGCCAAGCGCCCAGCCTCAAAAATCCTGGCTAATTTCTCTTTTTCAACTGGTTTTTCGCTGTATTCTCGGATAGAACGCCGGTTTACGATCTCTTCAATGATTTTCACAGATAATACACGCCTCCGAGCAAAAAAACGAACGATTCACTTTTTACCTTGGCTTGGGAATGATCAAAAAAATTGCTTAGCCAGCGGTTGTACCTGATCTCGGCGAATAACCCCCAGCGGCCGATGGGCAATTCGTAGCCCAATAAAACGTTAAAGGCCAGGATAAATTTCCTTGTATTATCGAGCAAATCGAAATCATCTCCACTTTCTGTGATTTTTAAATGGTGTGAAAGGAGAAAAACGAATTCGGGGCCCAAAGCGGCGTAAGGGGTTACCTTTTCTTTGAATTGGTATTTAAAAAAAATTGGGAACCCGATGGTGGAGTTTTCATAAATACCCGAAATACTTTTATTTGGGGCATAAGGGAGGGAAACTTGCGCGCCTTTTTTGCTATATAAAAGATCAATTTCAAATTTAATGTTTTTATTAAAATTCAACGCCCAGCCCAATCCGGTGACCAACCCTGTTTTTTGCTGAAGATTCAGCAAGTCTATTTCGCTTGAAAACAGGTATTTGCTTGAATTCATCCCGATGATGGTTTTGATTTCACTTGCCGGGGCTGCCTGGGTCAGCAATAAAAGAATAAACGCACTCGCGAGTATTTTTTTCATTTGCTTGAGAGTAGCATAGTTGCGGGTCTTTTTCAACGGGTTTTTGTTGAGCTGTCATTTACGTTGTTGACAAAGATTTTTCCGTTTGCTAATATTTAGTTTGAGGCTTGATTCAAGGGAAGAGGGTTAACCCCACAGCCCCCGCTGCCGTGACCGGACCTGGAAACAGGAAGTATCTTTGAAAGTCTCAGCCACTGCCCCCCTATGGGGTGGGAAGGCTTTTTAAAGATTCCGGAAGTCGGAAGACCTATCAGGTATCAGCCAGATTCCAATTATCTGCGGAGGGCGGATAATGATGAATGAGTAAACCGTCAATTTATTTTGGAGAAAATGCCATGCAACGCTTGATTGCTTCAATGTTATTGGTTTTTTTGAGTTTTTCATCACTTTTATCTGAGGAAAAGAAGGATAATCCGCTAATTGAGGAGAAAATAGAGGTGATCGGCAAGGTTCCGCTATATCGTGCCCTGCAGAGTATTTCCGTTTTTGATGAAGAGCATTTAAAGAATTTCAGTCCGGATGAATTGAAGGGGCTTCTAAATCAAAGTCCGGGGATGTTGGTGCTCAATGCCGGGAATCCCGCCCAATTTTCTTACAGTTTTGCCCGGGGAGCTTCGGTCAATCAAATGCTGTATTTGGTCGACGGGGTCAAATTGCATGATCCGTCATCCTCATTGGCCGGGAATTTTTCTTTTTTGTCACCGCAATTGATCGAAAGGGTTGAGATCGTTCGCGGTCCATTGAGCAATTTGTATGGATCAAGCGCCATGGGTGGGGTTATTAATATCATAACCAGAAAAAAGGAAGGTTTGATTTTATCCCTAGCCGGCGGCAGTTATGGGACCCTGGAAAGCAGCATTCAGTTTGGTGAGCGCTTTTCCGATTTTTTTGTTTTTTTAAACAGCAATTTCCCGAACTATGACGATGGTTTGAAAAACGACCATTTTGAACGCAAAGGTTTTTCTTTTAATTCCGGCTATGAAAAGGACAGCTTTTCACTGGGTATTTCGCTTTTTGGCAATATTGTTAATGCAGGCATCCCGGAATATTTGGGAGAGCCGACTCCGGATCGAAAGTATACACAAAGCAATCTCCTTTTTACTCTACCCGTCAAGTTCAATATCACCAATGAAAGTTATTTTGATATAAAAGGTTCATTGCACTGGAACAATTATGAATTTTCCGATCCTGACGATCTATGGAATTATCTATTCTCAAACAGCTCTTTTGTTACAGAGTTACAGACTAAATTTTCCACAAAATTCCTGGCAAAATTCGCTCTTTCTGCCGGTTGGGATTTTTCCAGGCAAAAAATTGACAATTTCGATAATAATGAAAAAATAATCTCTGGTTTGAAAACAGATGTAAATTCTCTCTATTTGGATATGAATATTGATTTTAGTAAATTACTTGTTGCTGGTTCTGTACGATATGATAAATATAGTGGTTTATCCGGTGTTTTTTCTCCGCAAATCGGTGTTTCATTAAATGTCAACTCCAATTTAAAACTTAGATCCTCATTTTTACAAAGTTTTCGGGCGCCAACCATCCCGGAAATGCTGAATCCGTATTGGGGTAATGCCAATTTGTTGCCCGAAACCGGAAAATCATTTGAAATTGGCTGTGATTTGTTTTTAAGCAGAATAAATATGGGTTTGTCTTTTTTCAATTCCGAATACAGCAACCTCATTGGCTTCAGCCCCCTGACTGCCAAATTCGCAAATATAAACAAAGCAAAAATTGCAGGAGTAGAAATCAATTGCAATTGGAAAATTGTCAAAGGGCTGAATTGGCTGACAGCTTATACATATTTACATAGCCAAGATATCCAGTATAAAAGAGCGCTTTTGAGACGTCCGCGGCATTCTTTCTCTGCCGCCCTTCATCACCATACTTCCAGATTTACACTTTCAGCAGAGATGGTATATGTGGGCAAGCGTTTGGATTATGATGAGTTGTTTTGGACCGTGTCTGAAAATACCGCATTCAGTCATTTCAATTTTTCCGTGACCATTCCCATTTTTAAAAAGATTTCGGGATTTTTCCGGGTAAGCAATGCCTTGAATTCTCATTTTGAAGAAGTTTTGGGCTATGCCGCCCCGCTGCGAAGAGTTCTATTTGGAGTTAAATATCAGGTGAAGAATTGATTTGCCGCAAATGTTCTTTTGGCTGGATCGGTAAAGTTTGTCTCTTTTTATTCTTTTTGATTGCCGCTGAATTGGCTTTTCCTCAAAGGGTCGTTTCCTTGGCCCCGGGATTGACGGAGATTGTTTTTGCCCTGGGGAAGGAAGAGGCTCTGGTCGGGGTCACGAAGTTTTGCGACTACCCTCCGGCCGCCGCAAATATAAAAAAAATCGGTGGTTTTCTGGATGTTAATATAGAGGCCCTGATTTCTCTGGATCCTGATACGATTTTGATGTATCCCGAGCATTACGACAAAATGGGGCCATTAAAGCGGCAGGCGCGGCTGGTGGTGGTTCGACACAACCGTTTGGCAGATTTGTTGCATTCTATTTTCGAAATCGGCCGTGCCCTTAATGCCGAAGTCGAGGCCGAGAAATTGGTTTCTTCCATTCGAAACAAATTGCAAAGCGTTTCAGCTCGGGTGAAGGGGAGAAGAAAAATACGAACCATTTTTATAGCCGGAAGGAATATTGCTGAATTGAAAAATATGTATATTATAGGGAAAAATGATTTTATCAATGATCTTTTGGAAATTGCCGGAGGCACCAATGCTTATGGGGGGGCTATCAATTACCCGAGCATTTCGATTGAATCGGTCATTTTCTTAAATCCGGAATTTATTTTTGAAATTTCTGCCCATTACCAAGGGATTTCTGATGAAAAAATATTCAATTTATGGGAGCCTTATGACATGGTCCAAGCTGTTGTGAAGAGACAAATAAAAATAATAAAAAATTCTTTTTGGTTGAGACCCGGGCCACGGGTGGGATTGATTGCCGACGAATTGGCTGATTATTTTCAAGCCGGGAAATTAGCTGAAAATTAGAGATACCGTGATCAAGGCATCCAATCTCTCTTATTTCATTGGCAAAAAACCGATTTTGCAGGATATAGATTTTTCCGTGCAGAAAAATGATTTTGTATTGATTTTTGGTCAGAACGGCGCTGGAAAATCAACACTTCTGAAAGTTTTAGCCGGAATTGTTTCCGCACAAAAGGGCTCTATTTCAATTGCAGGCAAGAACATTCATGATTATTCAAGAAAAGAATTGGCTACCATGCTCACCTATCTCCCGCAATCCGATGAATTCGTTTTGCCAATAATGGTAAAGGATGTTTTGTTATCCGGGCGCTATCCCTATGGTTCACTATTTCAAAATTTTTCGCATCGTGATCATGCACTGTTCCATGAAGCAGTCGAATATTTTTCATTGGGAGATTTGGTTAATCGCAACATTCTCACTTTGAGTGGCGGTGAAAGACAGAAAGTAATGCTGGCCACGGCTTTTATTCAAGACGTTCCGATCATACTGTTTGATGAACCGATGAATTTTCTGGATCCTGGAAGTATTTTTCAAATGATAAAAATGCTGCAGGGCTTGCAGCGCCTGGGCAAGACGATTGTATTGGTTTCACACTTGATCGAGTATTTTTTCCCGTACGCCAGCAAATTGTTAGCTTTAAAAAATGGTAAAAAGTATTATTTTGGCGAAAAAAAGTTCTGCCCCGAACTTTTTAAAGCTATTTATCAGGTTGATTACAAGAGATTTTTTGCTGAAAATAGGGAAATAATATTTGTCAATGAATAAGAAAATATGGTTGCTGGGGCTCGTTGTGCTCATTTTGCTGATCTTCAGCCCTTTCTGGGGAACAATTCGTTTGAATTGGCAAACCATTTTTGCTAATGATTCAAACAGCTTTATTTTTTGGCATTTGCGCATTCCCCGGGTCCTTTTGGGATTTGTAGCAGGTTCGATTCTGGCCTTGTCCGGCCTGATATGTCAAAATCTTTTTAAGAACAACCTGGCAACTCCTGATATTCTCGGAATTTCTTCGGGAGCCGCGGCCGGAGCTGTGATTTCAATCAAATTCAAACTGCATTTTTCATTTTTTGGAATGGGCAGTATATACATATTCTCATATTTGGGGGCACTTTCGGCTGTTTTGTTTATTTTTTTTATGGCCAGAATGATAAAAAACTCATCTCTTTATACAATTTTAATGTCAGGAGTGGCGATTAATTTTTTTTTCTCATCAATTATTGTTTTTTTTCAATACATTTTTGATTTTTCCGATACATTCTCGCTCGTTCGCTGGTTAATGGGTGGGATTTCTGTGGCAGGATATAGAGAAGCAATGTTCTTATCAGTCCTGTTGTTGCTTTTTTTACTTTTGGTTTTTTTGTTTAAAAGAGAATTTTTACTGATTTCCGCGGGAGATGATTTTGCCCAAAGCAAAGGATTGAACATCACAAATTTTCGGATTTTTTCTTTTTTGGGTCTGGCGCTTTTTGTCGGAGCAGTGGTTTCAACATGCGGTCCGATCGGATTTGTTGCTTTGATCGTGCCGCATTTATCGAGGCTTTGGGGTTCGAGCCAATACACCCAAACGGTCTTATTTTCAGTGCTTCTTGGCGGGGGACTACTGGTCCTGGCCGATTTGCTGGCGCGAATTTTAATTGCTCCGGTTGATATTCCGGTCGGGATCGTCACGTCACTTTTAGGAGCACCTTTTTTTCTGTTTCTTCTATTCGCCCAATTAAAAAAAACGAACTGAAATTTTAATCTTTTTTCAGTTGCAATTCCAGGATTCCGATTATCACCCAGCGATTTCGCAAGGAAGCTAAAGAAGCGATATAGCAGTGGCAAATTACGGGGCATTTGGTTTGGGATTATTGAAAATGGCTGCGCTGGAGGGTTTTCGGGGTAAAATGCTGTGGTAAAAATTGGAAAAAACAGACGCACGCAAGCTTGGTAAGGAAGTACAGCAGGAACTTCGCAATCAGGTAATTCGCCTTAGAAAGGAAGGCCGCAAGTTCAAGGACATAGCACAAATTGTTGGTGTCAGCA
>Ga0180009_10004106_pt1 | contig 16228 bp, 18 predicted proteins | sample OS_PC_MetaG_FD_123537 | JGI IMG/M metagenome (GOLD analysis project Ga0180009, IMG submission 123537) | Groundwater microbial communities from the Aspo Hard Rock Laboratory (HRL) deep subsurface site, Sweden - OS_PC_MetaG | ecosystem: Environmental > Aquatic > Deep subsurface > Groundwater...
CAGTGGAGCAGGCCGAGCAGGAACTGCGCGCCGAGATCACCCGTTACATCGAGAAGACCCAGCCGCTCGAACGCGCGATGAACGAGGCGCTGGCCGCGTTGCGGCGGCAGGTGGTGACGCAGCTGGTCGCTCGCGAACTGCAGGCGATCCGCGCCGGACTGAAGAAGCAGATCAAGGACGCCGCCAAGCTCAACGCCTGGCTCGACGCGCTGGAACAGGATGTGCTCGACAACGTGGAACTGTTCAGCGGCAGCGACGATGACGAGGAGCGGCTGGCGGCGTTGCATTTCGCGCTGGCGCGCTACCGCGTCAACCTGGTGGTCGACAACGGCGGGCTCGCCGGCGCGCCGGTGATCGTCGAGGACAACCCCTTGTTCCGTTCGCTGTTCGGCAGCATCGAATACCAGGCCGAGAGCGACGTGCTGATGACCGACTTCTCGCGCATCCGTGCCGGCAGCCTGCTGCAGGCGCACGGCGGCTTTCTGATGCTGCATCTGCGCGACGTGCTGGCCGATGCGCTGGTGTGGGAGAAGCTGCGGCGGTTTCTGCGCAGCGGGCGGCTGCAGATCGAGGAGCCCGGCGTGTCGTTCTCGCCGATCGCTGCGGTGTCGCTGGCGCCGGAAGCGGTCGACGTCGAGGTGAAGATCGTGCTGATCGGTTCGCGCGAACAGTACTACGAGCTGCAGGACGCGGCGCCCGAATTCGCCCGCCATTTTCGCGCCAAGGTCGACTTTGCCGACAGCTTTGTCGCCAGTGCCGACACCCGGCGCGCGTCGGCGATCTTCGTCGCCCACGCCTGCCGCGAACATGGCCTGCCGCATTTTTCGGCGGCGGCGGTGGCGCGCCTGATCGAGGAATCGCACCGCGAGGCCGCCGACCAGACGCGCGAGAGCGCGATTTTTGCCCGCACCGAGGCGCTGGTGATGGAAAGCGCGGCGATCTGCCGTGCGCGCGGGCCGGGCCTGGTGACAACGGCCGACGTCGAAACGGCGCTGGCCGCACACGCCGCCCGCCACGATTATCCCGAGCAGCGCCTGCGCGAGGAAATCGCCGAGGGCGACATCCTGATCGAGCGCACCGGCGCACGGGTGGGCCAGCTCAACGGGCTGACCCAGATCGACCTCGGCGACGCCCGCTTCGGCCTGCCGGTGCGGCTGTCCGCGCGCACCTATGCCGGCGAGGACGGCCTGCTCAACATCGAACGCGAGGTCGAGCTGTCCGGCCCGATCCACGACAAGGGCGTGTTCATCCTGCAGAACTACCTGGCGGCGCTGTTCGCGCATCTGGCGCCGCTGTCGCTCAATGCCTCGATCGTGTTCGAGCAGCAATATCATGGCGTGGAAGGCGATTCCGCCTCGTGCGCCGAACTCTATGCGCTGCTGTCGGCGCTGTCCGGCTTGCCGCTCGCGCAGGGCATCGCGGTCACCGGCGCGGTCAACCAGCACGGCGACGTGCTGCCGGTGGGCGGCATCAACGAGAAAATCGAGGGCTGGTTCCGCGTATGCGAGACCGCCGGGCTGGACGGCAGCCAGGGCGTGCTGATTCCGACCCGCAACCGCCGCCACCTGATGCTGGCGCCGCACGTGGTGGCAGCGGTGCAGGCCGGGCGCTTCCACATCCATGCCGCCGACCACGTGGACGCGGGCATGGAACTGTTGACTGGCATGACGGCGGGCGCGCTCAACGCGGCCGGGCACTACCCGCACGACAGCGTGCTGGGGCACGCGCAGGAGACGCTGCTGGCCTACCGCCGCGCCGTCCTGCAACAGGACCACCCGAAGCCGGCACGCCGGCATTTCCTGCGTACCGGCGAGCATCCGCGGCGGCGCTAGCACGCCAGCGGGCGGCCGGTGCTGGTCTATAGTGAAAGTCGACCGACCGTTTGCAAGGAGACGATCATGAACCCAATGCATCGCATGGAGCGCTTTCTCGACCAGCACATGATCCCGTTCGAGATCGTATCGCATCCGCATTCCCACACCAGTGCCGAAACCGCCCGCGCGGCGGGCTTGCCGCCCGGCCGCCTGGCCAAGGGCGTGCTGCTCGATGGCATCGACTGCCAGATGGTGGCGATGATACCCGCCGACCAGGAAGTCCATCTCGGCAGGCTGGGGCTCGATCACGGCGTCGAGTTCAGCCTGGCCGACGAGGAAAGCGTGAGCCGCCTGTTCAGCGAATGCGCGCCCGGCGTGGTTCCCGGCCTGCCCAATGCCTGGGGGGTGGAAATGGTGTGGGACGACGATTTGATGGCGCAGCCGGATGTCTATCTGGAAGCCGGCGACCACGAGCGTCTGCTGCACATCGAAACCCGCTATCTGCGTGAAGCCTTTGGCGACGCGCCGCACTGTCATTTCTGCCAGCCGCGCATGCGCACGCACTGACCCGCGCCCGTCCCTGCAGGGGGGTCGGTCGGGCCGGGATTTGATTTGGTGCGGGATTCGATTAGGCTAGGCGTCCTGCGCTCCAGCCGGGGCGAACGATCGATCGCCTGACGGGTCCCACCTGCCGTGAACGCCAACCAAAACGACACCTCGCACAATCCGCATCGCGCAATGGGCCGCGGCATGGCATGGGTTGCCAGCCTGCTGGTGCTGGGCCTGCTCTACCTGTTTTTTGAAAGCAGCCTGCAGGCGCGCGACCATCCCAATCGCCAGCTGCAGGTCGCGCCAGGCACCGAGTTGACGCTCAAGCGCAACCGGGCCGGCCACTACGTGTTTCCCGGCACCATCAATGGCGAGGCCGTCACCTTCCTGCTCGATACCGGCGCCACCCTGGTGTCGGTGCCGGCGCACCTCGGTTCCGGACTGGGGCTGAAAGCGGGCGCGCCGATGCCGGCCATCACCGCCAACGGCACCGTGATGACGCGGGCGACCCGGATCGACACGCTGGCATTCGGGCCGTTCGAAATCGCCGGTGTGCATGCCAGCCTCAATCCCGGCATGGGGGGTGATCAGGTCCTGCTGGGCATGAGCGTGCTGAAACATCTGGAATTTACCCAGCGTGGAGACACCCTGATCCTGCGTGCGTTAGGGAGCTGATCGAAAAAAGCGCTTGGTTATCCAGATTTTCTGTGATATCAATGCAGCATCTGTTGGATTCAAGCTCTAAATTACCGTACCTCTGGTAAGCGTTTTCCTTGAAATTCGATCGATAGGGCATGTCGCCCAATTTTTTTAGATAGATAGGAAACAAAAGATGGAAACGGGTACTGTTAAGTGGTTCAACGATGCAAAAGGTTTTGGTTTCATCACCCCGGATAACGGCGGCGAAGATCTGTTTGCACACTTCTCTGCAATCAACTCCAGCGGCTTCAAGTCCCTGCAGGAAAACCAGAAAGTCAGCTTCGAAGTGACGACTGGCCCCAAGGGCAAGCAAGCCTCCAACATCCAGGTCGTGTCGTAATTTCTCCGACCTGATGTGAGAAAAACCCCGGCTTGCCGGGGTTTTTTTTGTCTGTAAATTTTGAGTACGCATGCCCATGGCGCTTAAAGCCACCATCTACAAAGCCGACCTGCAGATAGCCGACATGGACCGCCATGTCTACGGCGACCACGCGCTGACCATCGCGCGTCACCCTTCCGAAACCGACGAACGCATGATGGCGCGGGTGCTGGCCTATGCGCTGTATGCCCAGGACGGCATCGCCTTCACCAAGGGGCTGTTCGACGTCGACGAGCCGGAAGTGTGGGTGAAGAACCTAGCCGGCGAGATCACCCTGTGGATCGACCTCGGCCAGCCGGACGATGCGCGCATCCGCCGCGCCTGCGGCCGCGCCGACCAGGTCGTGGTGCTGTGCTACAGCAGCGGCTGCGAGGTGTGGTGGAAGCAGATCGCCAGCAAGCTCACGCGCTTTGACAACCTGACCGTGCTGCAACTGCCCGCCGACACCACTCAGGCGCTGGCCGCCCTGGCCGAGCGCAGCATGCGCCTGCAATGCATGGTGCAGGACGGCGAAATCTGGATCAGAACGGATACAGAGAGCGTGCCGGTGAAGCTGGTTTCCCTGCTCCCGGCCGCCTGAGTCATTTGGCCGGCGGGCAGTTCCGGATACAGGTCGTTTCGCTCACCCGCTGGCCGCCGCAACCGACGAAACAGCTGTCGTAGGCAGGCAGGCAGCCGCAGTCTTCCTGGCAGTTCGACTTCACCAGATGCGTCCGCACGCCTTCGCGCGTCGGCATCACCGGCTCGCGGTAGGGCGGCGGAAACACCGGAAACGGCTGCATCCAGTACGGATGGTGGAAGGGTGGGCCGTACCACCAGTTGAGCTGCATTTGCAGTTCGTAGTGGCGCAACTCTGCCGCATAGTGCCTGAGTTCGAGTGCGTACTGCTGCAGCGCCTCGGTATAGCGTGCCTCCACCTGCGGCTCGACCGCGGCCGAGCAGGCCTGGTAGCGGACCTGGCAATCCGTCTGGCAAGTGGTTTTCTGGGTTTCGCATGCCGCCACGCAGGCGCGGCCCTGCGCATCGGCCGGCGGGATCAGGCGGACCGTCGTCTGGTATTGCGGCGTGGCGCAGCCCGCCACCGCGGCGGTCAGGGCCAGCGCGGCGAAAAAACGGGTCAGGTAGGGCAGGCGCATCGGGCTATCCGGTAACAATGCTTGCGTGAAGCATAGGCATGATTACGGAGTCAGAAAGCGCCCTTCGAGTTCCTGCAGATTCAGTTCCTGCAGGATCTGCTGCAGGCGTTCGCGTGCGTTGCGGCGCGGCGCGTCGGTGCGGGTGGCGACGATCAGCTCGTTCTTCAGCGAATGCTCCCAGCCGACCAGTTCGGTGACGGTGACCTGGTAGCCATGCGCTTCCAGCTGCAGGCAGCGCAGCACGTTGGTGAGCTGGCTGCCGAATTCGCGGGTGTGGATCGGGTGGCGCCAGATTTCGGATAGCGGGGTTTTGCCGAAGGATTCGTTCTTGTGCTTCCTCAGAACGGCGGCGACTTCGGCCTGGCAGCACGGCACCAGCACGATGTGGCGCGCCTGTTTGGCGAGCGCGAACTGGATCGCGTCGTCGGTCGCGGTGTTACAGGCATGCAGCGCGGTGACGATGTCGATGCTGGCCGGCAGCTGTTCCGAGCCGATCGACTCGGCCACCGTCACGTTGAGGAAGGACATGCGCGGAAAGTCCAGCCGCGCCGCCAGTTCGCGCGATTTTTCCACCAGCTCGTCGCGCGTCTCGATGCCGTAGATGTGGGCGCCGGCGCGTTCCTCTAGATACAGGTCATACAGGATGAAACCCAGGTAGGACTTGCCGGCGCCATGGTCGGCCAACGTCAGCGTGTCCTGCCGGCCCAGCACCTCGTCGAGCAGCGGCTCGATGAACTGGCACAGGTGGTAGACCTGCTTCAGCTTGCGGCGGCTGTCCTGGTTGAGCTTGCCGTCGCGCGTCAGGATGTGCAGTTCCTTCAGCAGCTCGATCGACTGGCCGGGGCGCAGCACCTCGGTCAGCGGGTCGGTGAAAACCGTTTTCGGTGCAGTCGCGGCAGAGGAGAGGCGGCGTTTCATGGTCAGGACGGAGCAGGGGGAAGGCCAAAGGGTATCAAAACCTCCGGCAAGGCAGTACCGCTTCGTATAATGTCGGCTTGCAGAAGAGGCTTTAGCCGTGTCCGTCGTCAATATTTCCTGCTACAAGTTCGTCACCCTCACCGATCGCGAGGCCCTCCAGACCGATCTCACCGCGCGCTGCCAAGCGCTGGGTTTGCTGGGCACCATCCTGCTCGCACCGGAAGGCATCAACGTGTTCCTCGCGGGGTCGCGCGCGGCGATCGACGCCATCGTCGCCCACCTGCGCGCCGATCCGCGCTTTGCCGATCTTGCGCCCAAGGAGAGCCTGTCGGCCGAACCGCCGTTTAAAAGAATGCGGGTGCGGTTGAAAAAGGAAATCATCACCATGAAGCACCCGCTGATCCGGCCGGAAGCGGGCCGCGCGCCTTCGGTAGCCGCCGCCACGCTGAAGCAGTGGTTGGATCGTGGCTGCGACGCCGCCGGCCGCCCGGTGGTGATGCTCGATACGCGCAACGACTACGAAGTGGAAGCGGGCAGCTTCGACAATGCCGTCGATTACCACATCGGCGTGTTCAGTGAATTTCCCCCGCAGATCGCCCAACACCGCGACGACTTTGCCGGCAAGACCGTGGTGTCGTTCTGCACCGGCGGCATCCGCTGCGAAAAGGCCGCCATTCACATGAAGGCTATCGGCATCGAATACGTCTACCAGCTCGAAGGCGGCATTCTCAAATACTTCGAGGACGTCGGCGGTGCCCACTACCACGGTGATTGCTTCGTGTTCGACGAGCGCGAGGCGGTGAGCGCCGACCTGCAGCCGGCGTCCGGGCGAATCCACCGTTAAGTCGAACGGACAGGGCGCCATGAGCGAAATCGCCGCGATCCTGCTCTTCACCCTCGCCGCCGGCGCCTGTATCCCGCTGGGCGGTTTCATCGCCAGTTTCGAGCACATTCATTCGCGCTGGCTGGAGCAGGAATTGCGGCATTCCGTCATCGCGCTCGGCGGCGGCATCCTGCTCGGCGCGGTCGCGATCGTGCTGGTGCCGGAAGGCATTGCGAGCATGAATGGGTCGATGCTCGCCATCCCGCTGGTTCTGGGCGGCGGCCTGACGTTTTTCGTGATCGAGCGCGCACTCGGCCTGCATCGGCACGAGTCGCCGCAGGTCATGGGCATGCTGCTGGACTATGTGCCCGAGGCCATTGCCATTGGCGGCCTGGTCTCGCTCGGCTCGCCCGCTGCTCCGCTGCTGGCCCTGCTGATCGGCCTGCAGAACCTGCCCGAAGGCTTCAATGCCTTCCGTGAACTGCATGCGACGGGGCAGCGCAGCGCTCGCCGCACGCTGCTCATCATGGTGTCGCTGGTCGCCATCGGCCCGGTCGCCGGTCTTGGTGGCTACTACCTGCTGGCGGATTTTCCCGCGGCGCTCGGCGCCATCATGCTGTTCGCCTCCGGCGGTCTTCTCTACCTCATCTTCCAGGACATCGCCCCGCAGTCGCGTCTCAACCGCCACTGGGCGCCGCCGCTCGGCGCGGTGATGGGCTTCAGCGTGGCGCTGTTCGGAGACATGGTGATGCGGGGAGCTTGAAGGTTTAGTTCCCAGAACGGCACTTCTTCATGAAGCTGTTCTTCGCCGCGCCAGCGAGTTTTTTTCTCGCCGCCTGTTCTGAGCAGTAGGGCTCCAGGCCTTCAGCCATACACTTGGCCGAGAAGCTATTCCTTGCTGCGCCGGCAAGTTTCTTTTCCGTGGCGTCCGCCTGGCAGCGCTCACGTACGCATTTTTTGATGAAGCCGCTTTTGGCAGCGCCGGAAAGTTTTTTCTCGGTGGCTACGTTGAAACAGACGGGTTCCGCAGCATAGGCGGGACAGGCGAGCAGGGCCGCGATGAGGGCGGCTAGGACGATCTTCATGAACTTCTCCGGCTTTTTTTAGCTTGCCGGGGATTCTAACCCTACATCACCAGCGTCACCCCAACGCCCGGATCGACTGCATTGGCGGCACGCGGGTGATGTGCCGCGTGGTGAGCCAGCCGCTGGCGCCCACCAGCAGGGCGCCGGCAGCGGGCAGGGCGAGCCACAGCCACGGATGCAGCCGCACCGGCAGATCGAACAGGCGGTCGGCGATCAGCGCCATTGCAATTTCGGCGCAGATGCTGGCGAGCAGGCCGGCCAGCACGCCGAGCGCGATGAACTCGCTCCACAGCCCCTTGGCCAGATAGGCGCGCTGCGCGCCCAGCGTGCGCAGCAGCACGGCTTCCTGCTGGCGCGCATCGAGGCTGGCCAAGAGCGTGGCGACGACGACGGCCATGCCGGCGGCGAGCAGGAAACCCAGCAGCAACTGGATCGCGGCGACGATCTGCGCGAACACGGCCTCGATGTTGGCTATGAGCTTGTCGAGGGCAAGAATCGTGATGCCGGGGAAGGTCTTGACGAAGCCGGGCAGCACGCCTGTCGCGTCCGGCGGCACGTAGACGCTGGCGATGGCGCTGGCGGGCAAGGCATCGAGTGGGCCCGGGGAAAAAATGACGAAGAAGTTGGGTTGCATCGATTCCCATTTCACGCTGCGGATGCTGGTGATGCGCGCGCTGATCGTCTGGTCGCCCGACTCGAAGCCGAGGGTGTCGCCGAGGCTCAGGTTCAGCCGCTCCGCCATCTCGGATTCCACCGAAATCTCCGCGGATGGGTCGCTGCGCGCGCCGTGCCAGGTTCCGGACAGCAGCACATTGTTGGCGGGCAGAACGGTGGTCCAGGTGAGGTTGAGCTCGCGTCGCAAGGTGTTGGTGTCGCGCGCTTCCGGCGGCAGCGTGTCGGCGATGGGCATGCCGTTCTTGCTGACCAGGCGGCCGCGCACCATGGGATACACCTCGGAAGCTTCGAGGCGGTGCTCGGCCAGATAGGCGGCCACTGCGGCCTGCTGGTGCGGCGCAATATTCACCAGAAAATGATTCGGCGCGTTTTCCGGCAATTGCTGGCGCCAGCCGTCGATCAGGTCGCTGCGCACCAGCGCAAGCAGGGCGACGAGAAACAGCGCCAGGGTGAAGGCACCGAGCTGCAGCGTGCTGTCGAAGCGGTGGCGCAGCAATTGCGCAAGACCGAAGCGCACCGGACCATAACTGATCTTCTGCACGCCGCGCCCGGCCACCAGCGCCAGCCGTGCCAGCAGGATCAGGACGCCGATCAGCGTGGCGAGTGCGCCGACGAAGACAGCAACCAGCTTGGCGTCGCCCGCATACCAGCCGATCAGGATCAGGAGCGCGGATCCGCTGATCGACGCGCTGACCCACGCCGCGACCGGCAGGGGCGGCAGGTCGCGCCGCAGCACCCGCAGCGGCGGCACGCGGATCAGCCGCATCAGCGCGGGCAGGCTGGCGCCCGCGAGCGCCAACAGGCCGCTGGCAACGGCGACGGCGACCGGCGCTGCGCCCAGCGAGGGCAGGCGGGTGACGGCCTCCGGCAGGATCAGCCCGGCCAGCGCCTGTTGCGTCAGCGCGCCGACCGCCACGCCGGCCAGGCTGCCCAGCACGCCCAGCGTCAGCAACTGCACCGCGTACAGCGTGCGCAGCTGCGCGGTGGTGGCGCCCATGCAGCGCAGCAGCGCGGCCTGGTCGTAGTGACGCAGCGCATGGCGGTGGGCAGCGATGGCAATGGCGGCCACCGACAGCAAGAGGCTGATCAGCGCGGTGAGCTGAAGATAGTGATCGGCGTTGGCAAACGCGCCGCGCAGGGTTTCGACGCCGTCGCGCGAGCCGATCAGGCGCTGGGTGGTTTCGAGTTGCGGTTTGAGTGTGGTGCCGAACGCGGCGAGCGGCTCCGCGTCGCCCGCGAACTGATACAGGTAAGTGAGCCGGCTGCCGGGCTGCAGCACGCGGGTGGCCTCGACTTCGTCGGCACGCAGGAACACGCGCGGCGCGAAACCGAACACGCCGGCAAGCTGGCCGGGTTCCTCGACCACCACGCCGGCAATGCGCAGCGTGGCCTCGCCGATCTGCACCGCGTCGCCCACCGCGGCGTTCAGCAGCGTCAACAGCTCCTGATCGACATAGACCGCGCCGGGCGGCGGTTGCGCCGGGCGCGGGGTGCCGGCCTCGAAGGGGCGGTCGGCGATGCGCACCTCGCCGCGCAGCGGGTAGGCGGCGTCGACCGCGCGCAGCGTGCCCAGCTGGAAGGCGTCGCCGCGGCTGACCATGCTGGCGAATTCGAGCGCGTTGCTGGTTTGCAGCGCATGGTCGGGCCAGGTGTCGATCGGGCGCGGGCTGGTGACGAGCAGGTCGGCGCCGAGAAAGCTCGCACCCTGTTCGCTCATCGCGCGCTTGATGCGATCGCCGAGAAAGCCGGTGGTCGACACGCTGCCGACGCCGATGACGAGCGCCAGCAGCAGCACGCGCCATTCGCCGCTGGCGCGTTCGCGCCGCAGCAGCCACAGGCCCAGTCGTACGAACGTCATGCGAATTCCACTTCCTGCGCGCGGCCGGCCACCAGATGCAGTCGGCGCTGGCAGCGCGAAGCCAGTGCGTCGTCGTGGGTGACGAGAATCAGCGTGGTGCGGGCGGAGGCATTGAGTTCGAACAGCAGATCGATAATGCGCGCGCCGGTGTCGGCGTCGAGGTTGCCGGTGGGCTCGTCGGCGAAAACGATTTCCGGATCGGTGGCAAACGCGCGTGCGAGGGCAACGCGCTGTTGCTCGCCGCCGGACAACTGGCGCGGCGTGTGACCGGCGCGCGCAGCGAGGCCGACGCGGTCCAGCCAGTGCAGCGCACGTTCTCGGGCATCGGCGCGGCCGGCGAGTTCCAGCGGCAGCAGGATGTTTTCCAGCGCGGTGAGCGCGGGCAGCAGCTGGAACGACTGGAACACGAAGCCGACGCGGCCGGCGCGTAGTCGCGCGCGGGCATCTTCGTCGAGGCCGCCGAGGCGTTCGCCGAGCAACACGATTTCACCGGCCGACGCGTGGTCGAGTCCCGCCAGCAGACCGAGCAGGGTGGATTTGCCGGAACCGGAGGCGCCGGTGATCGCAAGCGTTTCGCCCGCCTGGACGGCGAGCCCGACTTCGCTCAGGATGGTGAGCGCACCATCGGCAGTCGGTACGGTCTGGGACAGGGCATGCGCGGAAACCGCGGCAACGGGGAACTGGGGACTGTCGGCAGGCGTCATTGAAATGGGTCGACTCAGGAAGAATGAATGAATTATCGCTTGTGGTTGCTGTTGTTGCTGGCTTTGCCGAGCTGGGCGCTGGCCGCTTCGTGCACGGTGTTGATCGTCGGCGACAGCCTGAGTTCCGGCTATGGCCTCGCCCAGGGTCAGGGCTGGGTGGATCTGCTGGATGCGCGTCTGAAGAAATCCGCGCTGCCGCAGAAAACTTCGCAGTGGCGTGTGATCAACGCCAGCATCACCGGCGACACCACGCAGAACGGCCTGCAACGCCTGGCGCTCGCACTGAATCGGCACCGGCCGCAGGGCGTGCTGATCGAACTCGGCGGCAACGATGCGTTGCGCGGCACGCCGCCGGCGGCGATCAAGCAGAACCTGGTCGCAATGATCCGCCAGGCCAAGGCGGCCGGCGCCTGGGTGGTGCTGCTGGAGGCCCCGGTGCTGCCCAACTACGGCAAGTTGTATGCCGACGCGGTGGCGCGGATGTACGTGGAGGTGGCGCGCGAGGAGAAGATCATGCGCGTGCCGTGCTTCGTCTGCGACGTGGGGGTCAAGGACGGCATGATGCAGGCCGACGGCATCCACCCCAACAGCAAGGCCCAGCCGAAGATGCTCGACGCCGTGTGGCCCTACATCAAGCCGAAGCTGCAATGCCCGGTGAAGACACGCTGACAGGCGCCGCCTGCCCCTGCGGGTCGGCGCGCGCCTTGGCGGACTGCTGCGGCCGCTACCATGCCGGTGTGCCCGCGCCGGATGCGGAAAGCCTGATGCGCTCGCGCTACAGCGCGTATGTGCTGGGGCTGGAGCCGTATCTGCGGGCGACCTGGCATCCCGATACCTGCCCCGCCTCGCTCGATCTGCATGAGACGCCGCGTCCGCAATGGCTGGGCCTGACGGTGAAGGCACACGCGCCGCAAGACGCGACCCATGCGACGGTGGAATTCGTCGCCCGTTACAAGCTCAATGGGCGCGCATTCAGGCTGCACGAAACCAGCCGCTTTGAAAAGCTGGACGGACGCTGGCTGTATGTCGACGGTGTGATTCAGGAATGAAGGAGCGATGATGCGTGCACTCAAGCTGGGCCATGCCGTATTGAAGGTGCGTAGCCTCGATATGTCGGTGCCGTTCTACCGGGACGTGCTGGGGCTGACCGAAGTGGCGCGCCATGGGGGCCGCATGGTGTTCTTCTCGTGCGGCGACAATCATCACGATCTCGCGCTGCTGGAAATCGGTGCGGATGCACCGCTGCCCGAAGACCGCCAGGTCGGCCTCTATCACCTGGCCTTCAAGGTAGGCGATACCCTGGATGAATTGCGCGCCTGCCGCGATCACCTCGCCGTGCATGGCGTCGAACTCGACGGCCAGTCCGACCATCGCGTCAGCCAGTCGCTGTATTGCCACGATCCGGACGGCATCATGATCGAACTGTACATAGACGCCGACCCGGCGCTGTGGCGCGACGACCCGGGCGCGGTGGCGCATATCGGCACGCTGAAGCTTTAGACCACCGAAACTCTAGCACTTCAATGAACAAAGCCCGCTTGCGCGGGCTTTGTTTTGCTTCTTTTGTAAGGTGGGGTGGACGATGGGGCTCGAACCCACGACAACAGGAATCACAATCCTGGACTCTACCAACTGAGCTACGTCCACCATTGGTGTCGCCAACAAACGCTGGCAACGGAAAAACTTGGCCTGCCCGACAGGAATCGAACCTGTAACCCCCAGCTTAGAAGGCTGGTGCTCTATCCAGTTGAGCTACGGGCAGAGACTCTGTCCATCGGGCACTGCCTATTACTTGTCGGAAGGGGTGGTCGGGGTGAGAGGATTCGAACCTCCGACATCCTGCTCCCAAAGCAGGCGCGCTACCGGGCTGCGCTACACCCCGAAATCCTATCGCGCCCAGTTACATGGCGGGCGCATTTCGGAGAGGCGAGACTATACATTGGGGACACGACGGGGTCAATTTTAGCTTGAGTCGGGCCGTGCGTTCCGGGAAAATCACGCTTTTGCTTCAGGGTTGTTTGAATGAGCGCACGGATTCTCGACGGCAAGACCATGGCCGACACCATCCTCGCAGTGATCCACGACAAGGTGGCCGAGCGCGAGGTGCAGGGCAAGCGCCGGCCGGGCCTGGCGGTGATCCTGGTCGGCGGCGATCCGGCCTCGGCAGTGTATGTGCGCAACAAGAAACGCGCCTGCGAGCGCGCCGGCGTCACCAGCGTGTCGCACGACCTGCCGGAAACCACCACCCAGGACGAACTGCTGGCGCTGATCGACACGCTCAACGCCGACGGCGCCATCGACGGCATTCTGGTGCAGTTGCCGCTGCCGGTGCACATCGATGCGGAGACGGTGATCGAGCGCATCCGTCCGGACAAGGACGTCGACGGCTTTCACCCCTACAACATCGGCCGGCTCGCGGTGAAGATGCCGACGCTGCGGCCGTCCACCCCGCGCGGCATCATGACGCTGCTGCGTGCCACCGACGTGGAACTGCGCGGCAAGAATGCGGTGATGGTCGGTGCCTCCAACATCGTCGGCCGCCCGATGAGTCTCGAACTTTTATTGGCGGGCTGCACGATCACCGTGTGCCACAGCGCCACGCGCGACCTGGAAAGCTTCGTGCGCTCGGCCGAAATCCTGGTGGTGGGGGTGGGCAAGCCGCGGATGATTCCGGGCGACTGGATCCGCGAGGGCGCGATCGTGATCGACGTCGGTATCAATCGCCTGCCCGACGGCAAGCTGTGTGGCGACGTCGATTTCGACACCGCGCTCGAACGCGCAGGCTGGATCACCCCGGTGCCGGGTGGCGTGGGGCCGATGACGGTGGCGACGCTGCTGGAAAATACGCTGGAAGCGGCGCTGATGCACAATCCCTAGGGGTCAGGGGTCAGGGGTCAGGGGTCAGGGGTCAGGGGTCAGGGGTCAGGATCGCGGCCTCGGGCCGCTCATTCCCTGAATCCTGGCCCCTGAATCCTATTGTCAGGTCAGCCCCGATGCAGCGCCTGCAAATACCCCACATCGACGAAGGGCTGGCCGAGGTCGGGGCCTGACAGCACCCGGTTGGGTGCGCCGGGATCGCCCAGGTCGGATAGCACGACCGCGGCGCCGCTGAAGTCATGGTCCAGCGTGTAGTCGTTGATGGTGACCAGGGTTTTCAGGCCGGCGCCGAGGCTGGCGCGCAGGCCGTTCTCCGAATCTTCGAACGCCAGGCAGTCGGCGGGGTCGAGGCCCATTTTTTCCAGCGCGTAATGGTAGATGTCGGGCGCGGGTTTCTTCGCCGGAACGATGTCGCCTGCGGCGATCACTTCGAACCAGTCCTGCGTGCCGGGCCCCAGGCTGTGTTCCAGCAGCACGGTGACGTTTTCCGGGGTGGTGGTGGTGGCGATCGCCAGCCGCAGACCGGCGGCGCGCGCCTCGGCCAGCAGGCGCTTGACGCCGGGGCGCATCGGGATGCCGCCCTGGGCAGCCAGCGCGCTGTAGTGGCGGGTCTTGGCCTGATGCAGTTCGGCCACCAGTTCGTCGAAGTTGTCCGGCTTGTTATAGTCCGGCCGGAACTGGTCGATATAGTGCTTCATGCGCTCCTTGCCGCCGGTGACGGCAAGCAGCTTGCCGTAGAGGGCGACATCCCAGTGCCAGTCGAGACCGGCGTCCTTGAAGGCTTGGTTGAAGGCGGGACGGTGGCCGTCACGCTCGGTGTCGGCCAGGGTGCCGTCCACGTCGAAGAGCAGGGCGTGTAGTGTCATATGGGTTGCGGCGTTTAAACGATTCTGATATTAAGTTGGGTCGGGTTTGGCCCGGAATAACCGAAATTTGCAAAGAGAACGAGATGGCTGAAACATTGATGCGCTTTGAGCCGTACAAGGCCAAAAAGGGCGAAGACTACATGAACGCGAAACAGCTCGCGCATTTTCGCAAAATGCTCGAAGACTGGAAAGCAGAACTGTCGCAGGACATCGATACCACGCTGCACTCCATGCAGGACGAGCAGACCGTATTTGCCGATCCCAACGACCGTGCCACGCAGGAATCGGACATGGCGCTCGAACTGCGCAACCGGGATCGCGAGCGCAAGCTGATCAAGAAAATCAACGAAACCATCGCCAAGATCGACAGCGGCGACTACGGTTACTGCGATTCCTGCGGTGTCGAAATCGGTCTGGATCGCCTGCAGGCGCGCCCGACTGCGACGTTGTGCATCGACTGCAAGACGCTCGAGGAAATTCGCGAACGTCAGGTCGCCAAATAAACGCGGCAGACCACGTCGCCCACCACGCGTACATTTAATATGTCCCAGCCCATTCCAGAGCAGCCGAGCGACTTCGACCGTTACTACAACGGCCTCCTGTACAGCGTGATGCGCTGGGACCAGCTCACGGCGTTCTGGCAGAAGATCGATGCCGAAGCCGGCTGGTACCTCTACGCGGTGGGCCAGCAGGTGCCGCAGGCACCCTCAGCGGCCGACAAGGTGCAGCAGTTCACGCGCGAGCTGGACGAATTGCTGCGGCGTGAACATCACGAGGATTACTGCGCGATCGTCTACGCTGACAACCTCGATGCACCCAATTTCATCAAGATCTACGACCCCAACCATCTGGGCAGTTCGTGTGGTTCCAGTGCGACGAAGTCCTCGGTGCTGCCGGGCTGGCTGATGAGCAAGACGCCGCCGCGCGAGCTGGAAATGCGCGGCGTGGTGACCGGCCAGCGCAAACGCTGGTGGCAGTCGTTCCTGGGCGAAGCGGTCTGAGACGTATCCGGTGGACGGCCAATAAAAAACGCGCCGGGGCGCGTTTTTTATTGGCCGAACACCCCGTGGGGCGTTGCTGTTCAGCTGGCCTGTTCTTCGTCGCTCGGCGTCGGGGCCGGCGCTTCGGGGGCTTCCAGCAGGGCCTTCATCGACAGGCGCAGGCGGCCTTTCTCGTCGGCCTCCAGAATCTTCACCCGCACGACCTGGCCTTCCTTCAGGTAGTCGCCGATGGTGTTGACGCGCTCGTGGGCGATCTGCGAGATGTGCAGCAGGCCGTCGCGGCCCGGCAGCACGTTGACGATCGCGCCGAAGTCCAGCAGCTTGATGACCGGACCTTCGTAGACCTTGCCGACTTCGACTTCGGCGGTGATTTCCTCGATCCGCTTCTTCGCCAGTTCGCCGGCTTCCATGCTGGTGCAGGCGATCTTCACGGTGCCGTCTTCCTGGATGTCGATCTGGGTGCCGGTTTCCTCGGTCAGCGCGCGAATGACGGCGCCGCCCTTGCCGATGACGTCGCGGATCTTTTCCGGGTTGATCTTCATCGCGATGATGCGCGGCGCGTAGGCCGACATCTCATGCGTGTCGGAGACCGACGCCTTCATGATCTCGAGGATGTGCATGCGGCCTTCCTTCGCCTGGCTCAATGCCGCCTGCATGATCTCCTTGGTGATGCCGGTGATCTTGATGTCCATCTGCAGCGCGGTGACGCCTTTTTCGGTGCCCGCAACCTTGAAGTCCATGTCGCCCAGGTGATCCTCGTCGCCGAGAATGTCGGTCAGCACTGCGAAGCGGTTGCCTTCCTTGATCAGGCCCATCGCGATGCCGGCGACGTGCGCCTGCAGCG
>Ga0180009_10004107_pt1 | contig 16228 bp, 13 predicted proteins | sample OS_PC_MetaG_FD_123537 | JGI IMG/M metagenome (GOLD analysis project Ga0180009, IMG submission 123537) | Groundwater microbial communities from the Aspo Hard Rock Laboratory (HRL) deep subsurface site, Sweden - OS_PC_MetaG | ecosystem: Environmental > Aquatic > Deep subsurface > Groundwater...
AACCGGGAAAAAGGATATCCCGTTTCTGAAAACCGACAAACTCATGAAATGGCTGGGTGAAGTGATTGATACAAAAATCGAACGGGTCATGGATATTGTAAAATTACCCTCCAGAGAGCAGGTTGCAAGACTTGATGAAAATATCAAAGCCTTAAACAAAAAAATCGATGACCTGAAGCTTGCCCAGGAAAAAGATAAGAAGAAAAAAACAGCTGCATCTCCAAAAAAAGACACTGCCAAGGTTGAAACCGATGCTGCACCTGAAGTAAAAGAAGATACAACAAAAGCCTAGCACCTGTTATCAAACCTGTTGAGTGATATAACCTGCCGGCTTTTGGAAACAATAGCCCGGCAGGTTTTTAGACAAGGTCCCTTTGGAGGATAAAATGCACCGGATCAAAAAATATTCAAACCGAAAGCTTTACGACACCACCGATAAAAAATATATCTCCAGGGACCGCCTTTCCGAATTGATCAAGCTGGGGAAAGATATTGTCATCATTGACAATGAAACAGGAGAAGACCTCACGGCATCCATTGTGTCCGGCATGATTGCCAAGACCGGCGGTAAAGCAGGGACTACGGTATCCTCGGGTGTTCTGATCCAGCTTTTCAGAAAGGGCGGAAATGCCATCACCGATTATGCCAAACGATATGTTTCCTTATGGCAGAGATCCTTTGTCATGGCTGAGGATGAAATCGACAGCATGGTCAAGGGCCTTGTAAAAAATAATGAAATTTCAAAATCAGAGGGCAACCGGCTGAAAAAAGAAATCATCGGGTTTACAGCTTCATTAAAAAACTGGATATCCGATACCATTGACCGACGGTTAAATGAGGTTCTGGATGTCATGAATCTTGCCACAAAAGACCAGGTATCGGATTTAAGCCTGCGCATTCATTCATTGGAAAACAAACTGAAAAAATTTGAAGAGATTCACACCTCCGTTCAAAAGGGAAAAGAAAAAAATAAACGTGTGGTCTAATGAAATTTGAGGAGTATGAATAAGCCATATGGTCAAAGACATTACTTTAACCAATAATTTTCTCAAACTGAAACGGGCCTTGCAGATATTCCAGTCTGAAAGGCTTAACCGTACATATGAAGATATTAAAAACGACCCGCAATATAAAAAGCTCGGGAATTTCTTTTTTAATAAATTGTATGCCCCGGAAGATTTCAGTTTCCGTGATACCAGCATGAAAAAACTTCACAAGGTGCTGGACGGTAAAATCTACAAGAACATGCTCACTGCCGTTACAAAAGTGATTGAACTCCACGAGCTTTCCGACGAACTGGACAATTTAATGGTAAAAAAAATGATGGCACAGGGGATTGACGAAAACCTGACCATGGATGAATACAAGGAAATTTACACAAGTCTTGATAATTATGACCAGCGAATTTATCAGATCAACCTGAGCGCCGAGGTGACCCGGATTTTCCATGGCCTGAGCAAAAAATGGATTGTGGCCATTTCCCTTAAAACTGTAAAAACCACTGCAGTGCTCTTCGGAATAAAAGATATCATTGATTTTATTTACGACGGCTATGTTTCTTTTAAAACAATTGATAATATTGATTTCTTTTTAAACACCATGGTGGACCGCGAGACAGCATGGCACAACGAAATATGGGCCGGACAACCCGGGGGGTTAACAAAATGAACTTTTGCACGCTTTTATTCAGGGTGATCCTGTGAAAAGAGCTTTGATATTTGCCGGTGGCGGTTCCAGAGGGTCCTTTCAGATCGGTGTATGGAAATACCTGACACAGCGAAACTGGAAACCGGATATCATCTGCGGTACTTCCGTGGGTGCCATTAATGCCGTGGGCATCGCCTCAGACCTGGATATTGAAACCCTGACCCGGCTCTGGACCACCTATGGCCGCCGGAAAATGTACCGGCTGAACCTGATCCGGTTTTTGGCATATTTATTATCCGGCAGAGCGGTTAAACCGCTTTTGGATACCCGCCCGATGCAGTCCATGGTTTTAAAACACCTTGATTTTAACGCATTGAAAAAAAGCCTGACAAAAGTGGTTATTTCAGCCGTTAATATCCATACGGCAAAACCGGTTTTCTTTGACAACCATGAAATCGCTTTGGAACATGTTCTGGCATCCAGCGCCATCCCCATTCTTTTTCCCTGGCACACCATCAACGGAGTTCCCCACTGGGACGGCGGGATTATGACCAACATCCCCCTGCAGCCGGCACTGGACTTTGGTGCCGACGAGATCATCATTGTCCTGCTTTCACCTGTCAGCCACACGCCCCAGCCTTTTCCGAAAACCCTTGTAAAAGCGGTCGAACATGTGCTGGAGCAGTTCCTTGCAAGTCCCTATCAAAGCACACTCACGGCCAAAGGATACCGGGACATGCCGCTCCCACAGATCCAGCCTGTTGACAGGCAAAAACACAGTGTTATAAATGTTCCGGCTAAACAGCCCCGGATCATCACCCTTGCGCCGGCAAAAATGCTGGGATTCAGATCCCTGTTAAATTTTTCACTGCTCCAGGCAAGACAACTCATTGACGAAGGCTATAAAACTGCGTACACCCAGTTAAAACCGTTTATTTAAAAAAAGATGTCCGTATGATATATCAACCCCTTACACGTATAAAGGAATAAAAATGCTACCTGACTATTTTGAATTTTCCCTTCCTACAAAACTGGTTTATGGTGTCGGCATCCTTGATTCCATTGAAGATGCGGTTGCCCGGTTCGGCAAAAAAAAAGCACTGCTGGTTACAGATCAAATTCTTTTAAAGGCAGGCCCTGTTGACAGGGTAAAAAAAGGGTTTAAAAAGACAAATATTAAAATTGCCGCCATTTTTGACGCTGTGCCGCCCAACTCCACCATCAAAACGGTTCAGGACTGCGCTGCACTGGGCAGAAAGAAAAAATGTGATATGATCATTGCCGTTGGCGGCGGAAGTGTGATTGATACGGCCAAGGTGGCCAATCTGCTCATGACAAAGGGCGGAAATGTCCAGGACCATATGGGTGCCTATCTTCTTGACCCGTCAGACACCCTCCTGCCGGCCATCGTTATCCCCACAACCGCGGGGACCGGATCCGAAGTCACAAAAGTGGCGGTTATTGCCGACCCTGACAATGATGTCAAACTTCCCTTTGCCGAAGAGCAGTTCCTGCCCCAGCTGGCCATTCTTGATCCTGAAATGACGGTTTCCATGCCGCCGAGGCTGACGGCCTATACAGGAATGGATGCCCTGGTCCATGCCATTGAAGCCTATGTGGACAAGGAATGGTCCCCGGCTTCCGATGCCCTGGCTCTCCACGCCATCAAACTGATCACAGACAATATTCTCCAGGCCTGTGACAAACCCGAAGACCTTCAGGCCCGCGGCGCCATGCAGGTGGGAAGCTTTCTTGCCGGTGTGGCCTTTTCCCATTCCATGGTGGGCATGGTTCACGGCATATCCCATGCCCTGGGCGGTGTATACCATATTCCCCACGGCCTTGCCAACACCCTGATCCTGCCGGAAGTCATGGAATACAACCTGGAATCAAAAATGGAACGGTATGCCGATGTGGCGCTGGCCATGGGCATTTCTTTTCCCACGATCATCAGTGACAGCCAGAGCGTCATCAAATCCGGGGCATTGGATCTGATTACAAGAACGGTAAAGAAAACAGACCTGAATGCCTTAAAATCCCTTGTGGATGACAAGGCCCATAAAATCAGGGATTTTGCCGTTAAAAAACTTGAAAACCTGGGATTTGTGGATGGTTGGATCAGACGGCAGGCCGCCATTGCCGGTATTGAAAAAGTCCGCATCCTCAACCGCCAGCTGTCCTATTTAACCCAGATGCCGCTGAACCTGAAAGACGCCGGCATTAAGGATGACCTTGCAAAGCTTGATCAGGTGGCGGATACAGCCATGGAAGACGGTTCAATGCTGTACAATCCTGTGGAGCCTGAACGGGAGGCGGTGATTGAAATCATTGAAAAAGTCTATTATTCCACGGAAAAACCCCTGGCCGTATCTGAAGAAGACCTAAGGCCCAAAGCACAAAAAAAAGCAACTGCTAAAAAAATGTCCAATGTTTTCAAGGATACCGACATGCTGTACGACATTCTCATGGATTTCTATGAAACCTTGAAAAATGACCCGGGCATAGGACCCTCATTACTAAAAACCCATCTGTGCATTCAATTTAAGTATAAAAAACCAAACGGCATTATCACCATTGATGCCACAGGCGATGAAACACGGGTTATTAAAGGCGACTTTGCCGGAACACCTGAAGTCATCATGTCCATGGATGCTGATTTTGCCCACAGGTTCTGGCATGGCAAAGTCAATCTTGTCACAGCACTGACCCGAAGGCAGGTGGTTGCAAAAGGCAATGTCCCCAAGACATTGAAACTGCTTCCCATATTAAAACCAGCCTATGACCTGTACCCTTTATTCCTGAGGAATAAAGGACTGGAAGAACTGATCATTAAATAAGACCCGGGAACCAAAAAATTGAACATACCAGCAAAAACAGGGGGGCCCTCACCCTTTTCCATCCCCAACATCCGGTTGTTTATTGCCTTTAAAGTCTTTTTTAATTCACGATTCTACTATCCAATCTTTACCATCCTGTTCCTAGATTTCGGCCTTACCGTGGCCCAGTTTTCCATCCTCAACGCTGTCTGGGCCGCCACCATTGTCCTTGCTGAAGTTCCCTCGGGCGCACTTGCCGATATTATCGGACGAAAGCGGCTGCTGGTGTTTGCAACCCTTACCATGATTGTAGAAATCGGCATTATCAGTTTTGTCCCCAAATCCGACCCTTCCATTATTTTCATTGTTTTCCTGGTCAACCGGGTGTTAAGCGGCCTTGCAGAGGCTGCTGCCAGCGGTGCAGACGAAGCCATTGCCTATGATTCCCTTGCCGCCCAGGGTAACCCTGACCAGTGGGGAAGGGTCCTTGAAGTCCTTATGCGGTTTCAATCCATTGGATTTATCATTGCCATGAGCATTGGCGCTGCCGTTTATGATCCTGATCTTCTCGAAACCATCTGCCGGTTTTTGGGGTTTGCCGTGACATTTACCCAGGAAACCACTATGCGGTTTCCATTATACCTGACCTTTCTTCTGGCAATCTGTGCCTGCATTGCAACGCTTGGAATGAAAGATCCAAAGACAGGCGCTTCCTCCTCAGGTTTTGATACAAAACAGATCCGACAGGCCTTTGATTTGACACTCAAGGCCGGTCTCTGGATTTTCAAAACCCCTTTTGCCCTGACCGTGATACTTTTCGGCATGCTGTTTGACGGTATCATCAGGATGGTCATCACCCTCTCCAGCCAGTACTACAGGATGATTGAACTGCCGGAATCACTTTTCGGCATCATTGGCGCACTGGTTGCCATGCTGGGACTTGTGATTCCCAAAATAGCAAACAAACTGGCAGAAAAAAAATCCCCTTCCTATGCCCTTGGGATCACAGCTTCTTTAACCCTTTCAGGCCTTGTCACCATGAGTTTTTTCTGGCCGTACAGCGGATTGATACCCGCCCTGATAACCTTCAGCGCCATGTACTTTACCGGTTTTTTCGTCAGTTTCTACATCAACCGGATCACATCGTCTGACCTGCGGGCCACTGTTTTAAGTTTTAAGGGTCTTGCCTACAATATTTCCTACGGAGTTTTAGGCATTCTTTATGCCCTTGTTTTAAAAACTAAAAAACAGGGCATTCATCCTTCACCAGATGTTGAAAATATCGTGTTCATGGACTCATTTTCCTGGTTCCCCATGACCTTTACTGCCTGGTTTGTTTTATTACTGGCCCTTTACTTTTTCCGGCTGAAAAAACCATCGCCCTCCCAACCCCATGCCTGAGAAACTTTTAATTGCTTTTCACAGATACCTGGGACGGGTTTTTGTCTTTTCATAAAATTGCTCTATCCCTGTTTCTCTGATCTTTTCGTTGATCATTACCCATCCTTTATATAACCCGGGATCAAAATTGGTCCTGTCACAGGGAAACTGGTCACACTGGTAGCAGAAATCAATCTGTTTTTCCTGGTGACAGCCGCGAACCCCGCAGTTTTTAAACAGCTTGCACTGCTCGTTACGGCACCCCTTGCAATTTTCCGAAGCAAAATAATCCAGCATCTCTTTAAAGTCAGGATATTTCTTAAAAATCGGATCCTCCAGCAGGGTTTCAAATCGTTTGGCATTGTTGTGGAAATTGCCCAGTTTTTCCTTGAGTTTCAAACTATACTTTCGGATATCTCCATCCACATGGGCAAAACACTTTTCACAACTCAGGCCGCAGGGGGCCAGGGCAGCTTTAATTCGTTCAGTCGTCATAGATCGTCTCCTTTTATTAAATAATAAGATTGATTATACCGGTTGCTTTTTTAAAAAAAAAGTGGCATAAACGACAATTGAAAGGGTGATATCGACAATTTTTTAATATTTTAAGGAAACCCGATGAAAAAAGTAACCATACTCGGGCTTTATAACTCCATGGCAACCACTATTTTCGGCCCCATGGATATCCTGAACCAGGCAGGACGACTCTGGCACCGCATCGACAATTCCCCTCAAACCCCGTTTTTTGACGTCACCATTGCCTCGGCAGACGGAAACCCTATAAAATGCACCAATAATGTCCAAATTCTTCCCCATTGCAGCATCCGGGAAATTCATGAAACCGATCTGATTATCATTGCATCGGCCACCTATATTAAACAGATCCTCCAAAAAAACCCTGAGCTGGTTCCCTGGATTCTCAAACACTACAGCCAGGGTGCTCACGTTGCCAGCATCTGCACAGGGGTTTTTTTACTGGCGGAAACCGGTCTCCTGGATGGAAAATCAGCCACCCTTCACTGGGGATTTACCCGGACGTTCCATAAAAGATATCCCCAAGTAAAGTTAAAACAGGATCAAATGTTCATTGACCATGGCCGCCTCTATTGCTCGGCAGGCGTGAGTGCGGGCATGGATTTATCTCTTTACCTGGTGGAAAAATTCTGCGGCAGGCAGACAGCACTTGAGTCTGCCAAAACCATGATTCTGGATCTGGGGCGGGAGTTCCAGACCCCCTATGGCTGCTTTGTTTTTTCAAAAGACCATGGCGACCCCAGCGTTATAAAGGCCCAGACCTGGTTAGAACAGCATCACATCCAATCCATTGATTACGACCGGCTGGCTGAAAAATTCAGGATGAGCCGCCGTTCACTGGAACGCCGATTTAAACAGGCCACGGGTGCCACCCCCCTGGGATATCTGCAGCAGCTGCGGGTGGAAACCGCCAAACGCCTGTTGGAGGAAGGCAGCCAGACCTTTAATGAAATCACCTACCAGGTCGGATATGAAGATATTTCCTTTTTCAGGAAAATATTTATCCGGCTGACAGGCCTGCGGCCAAAAGAATATCAACAAAAATTTGCCGGATACACTGTCAAATCCCCGCTGTAATTATCCTGCAATTCAGATCTGAAGTTTCCCTGCGCTTTAACCGCATTATCAATCCGCCTATCCTTATTTTTCCGGATAATGAAAAAAAATTATCTTTAAAACTAGGGGTTTTTACTGATTGCTTTTACCAAAAACACTTTATATAACACAAAAGACACTTCTCTCCGCCTCCTCTCTACTCGCGATACTGCAAGCGAAAGTGCGGAGCCATGCCAGCTAAAAGTCCAGCAGTCTCTTATTCTTTCTGTGTTATGGACTTGACCGTATGGGAAAAAGATCCAATGGGATCTATCTTGATTTTATTTTGCATTTTACCATTTGAATTCGAAAAATGGAATTATCCGATTAACTGTTTATCACTCAAATTGCGGTGTTATACTGATAGAAAACAGCATAACACCACCCAAAATCCGTTGTCAAATCAAATTCTATCTGGTACTGGTTGGGTGTTATCCGACAAGTGGAGTTATGCAGAAAAAAACTGGTGAATTTTTCGTGTTAAAAATGAATGGATTCGTGATGATGGGATGACAATCGGATAAATCGCACTGAGTCATTTAAATCTGTCATGAAACCTGATATTACAGAATTGTCTGATTTTTAAAATTGAAAGAAAACGAGGAAAGGACATATGTTATTTTTTAAAGACAAAGATACCGGTAAAGAGTGTCTTTACCTTATGGAAGACGGCAATAAACAAAATTATGAGTGTATCTTTTCCGCTTGTCCCAATCCGACTTGCACCTGCATGACCATAGACATTGACCTAACCTTCATGCCGGATCAGAACTGTGAGGGTCTGCCCAAACTTTGCCACAGTGTGGAAATTGATCTGGACAGGAGAAGACTGCAGACGTCACCCAAAAAAAAATTGCCGCTTGAGGAAAAGGCTTTTGGAAACCTGCTTTTGTCCCAGCTTGGAGATGATGATTTCAAGTATCTGGAAACCAGGCAGTTTGCCTATAAAAATAAGATTACCGAAGCGGCGGACATCAATGAAATAGAGGGCTATTTTGACTATGATGAAGTCGAGCTGAACGGGTTAATGTATGCTTATAATGGTGTTTTGCAGTATGGTGACCAGATTATAGTCACCATAAAGGAAAAAAAGTACCTGATAGTTGATCAGTTCTGTCTGCTGCCAAAGTGTAAATGCACGGACTCAACCCTGGATCTTGTTCCTGCCGGGGAAGATGCAATGAAGGCTGATCCCTGGTGTGCCGCTCGATTAAAATATGCAAAAAGACACTGGGACATGATGGAGGACTTTCCTCCTCCAATCCCTTTAAAAGAGATTCAATCCACTATTGAAGCACAACATCCCAACTTTTACAAACAGCTTCAAACACGCCATGAGAAATTAAAAAAGATCTATCTAAATTGCCGCAGGAAACATTACTCACCACCACAGATCGTAGCAGACCGGAAGATAGGCAGAAACGATCTCTGCCCCTGTGGCAGTGGAAAAAAATATAAAAAGTGTTGTTTAAAATCATCCACTCCGGTTGAATCTCCAGACAAGCGATCGGATATTTCCGGTTTTCAATTTCCTGACGATTTTAAACCATAGTGTTTTTTTGCAGCAGGGTTAATAACGTATGAATGAGTTTTTCGAAGACATTGATAATATGGACAGCGCTTTTTCACAGTATAAATCTGAATGCCAGGGCTGTGATATGTTTTTACCGGTTAATGATTTGGGTCTGTGTGAAGATTGCGCAGGCAAACTTGACCGTGACATGATCCGAAAACGGGATTGGGCGTATTCCGTCCTTGCATTTGGATGTCCAAAAGACAAACTTGAAGATTTAAGGAACGACATTATCAAAAAGCATGGTAAAAAACTTGAACTGATTGCTGATGATAAACCCAAAAAGAAGAAACAGCGGAATAAAGCCCCGAAAAAAGGAAAAAAATGAAGCTGAATGACAATGAGATAAGGGACATTAACCGCCATCTTGAGGCAGGCAAGCCTTTACCGGAGAAGTACCGCTTTTTGCTGTTTGAGGATAAGAAAGAAGTTGAACTGGTATGGAACGGCAAAACCGGGGAAGTCTGCAATATTGTCCTGCCGTTCCAGGTGATTGAGCAGGTGGATGAGCCCCGCGCTGAAGAAAACAGAGCGTTGCAGATGGATATTTTTGATCAGCAGACCGGTCGCCAGATCACCGGCTGGAACAACAAGCTGATCTGGGGGGATAATAAATTGATTTTATCCTCTCTTAAAAACGGGCCGCTGCGAGAAGAGATTGAAGCCCAGGGCGGTATCAAGCTGATCTATATTGACCCACCCTTTGATGTGGGGGCTGATTTTTCCATGGATATTGAAATCGGTGGCGAAACCCTGACCAAAAAACCCAATGTGCTGGAAGAAATTGCTTATAGGGATACCTGGGGCAAGGGCGCGGATTCTTTTATCAGTATGATTTATGAACGCCTGGTGCTCATGCGGGATCTGCTGGCCGAGGACGGCAGTATTTATGTGCATTGTGATTTTAGATTAAATAGCTATATGCGAGTAGTTTTGGATGAGGTGTTTGGTTCTAATCAGTATATAAATGAAATCACCTGGAAAAGAACCAGCGCACACAGTGATCCAAAGCACTATGGAATAAATGTTGATTCCATTTTTTATTATTCAAAATCAGGTAAATGGATTTGGAATCAACAATTTATAGATCATTCTGAGGAATATAAAAAGCGTTTCAGAAATATAGATTCTGATGGTCGAAAATGGACAGATGATAATTTGACCGCAAAAGGGCTAAGTGGTGGTGGGTATACCTATGAATATAAAGGATGCACATCGCTTTGGCGTTGTCCTATTGAAACAATGAAGAAATTAGATGATGAGGGAAAACTACACTTTACAAAAGCAGGTGGCATTAGATTAAAAAGATATCTTGAGGATACTGCTGGTGTCCCTTTGCAAACATTATGGGAGGATATATTTCCGGTAAATTCCCAAGCAAAAGAAAGGATAGATTACCCCACCCAAAAACCAGAAGCACTAATAGAGCGTATCATCAAAGCCTCCTCCAACGAAGGCGACATCGTCGCCGATTTCTTCTGCGGGTCCGGCACCACAGCAGCAGCGGCTGAAAAGCTGAACCGTAAATGGATCTGTTCCGACCTTGGCAAATTCGCCATCCACACCACCCGGAAACGCATGATCGGGGTGCAGCGCGGATTAAAAACCGAGAACAAAAGCTGGCGGGCCTTTGAAATATTAAACCTGGGCAAATATGAACGCCAGCATTATATCGGGATCAATCCTGATCTTCGGGAAGAAGAAAAGCAGCAGCAGTTGCGGGAAAGAGAAAAAGCCTTTTTAGAACTGATCCTGCATGCTTATCGGGCTGAAACCGTCAGCCAGTTTAACTGCTTCCAGGGGAAAAAAGCAGGTCGTTTGGTGGCGGTGGGACCGGTAAACCTGCCTGTGACCCGTTTGTTTGTGGAAGAGATTATTTTAGAATGCCGGCAGAAGCATATCACCAAAGTGGATATCCTGGGGTTTGAATTTGAAATGGGATTGTTTCCCAATATCCAGGAAGAGGCAAAATCCAAAGGCATTGACCTTGCCATGAAATACATTCCAAGGGACGTGTTTGACAAACGGGCCATTGAGAAAAATCAGGTGGTGTTTCATGACGTATCTTTTATTGAAGTTAAACCCTTGTTTGGTAAAGGCAAAAAGAAATACCATATTGCCATTGAACTGACGGATTTTTCCGTCTTTTACTCACAGGATTCGGTTGATGCGGATGTGAACCTGGCAAATAAAAAATCCAAGGTGATTGTGGACAAGGGCCAGGTGGTGAAAATCAGCAAGGACAAGGACGGTGTTGTCAAGCGAGATGTGCTGACCCAAAAATGGACGGACTGGATTGATTACTGGTCTGTGGATTTTGATTTTGAATCCAAGCGGGAAATCCTGCGGGTGAACAATCCTGAAAGTGGCGAAACCGAAGAAGTCTGGAGCGGTGATTATGTGTTTGAAAATGAATGGCAGTCCTTTAGAACCAAAAAAGACCGAACCCTTGAATTGAAAAGTGCGTTTATGGAATGTCTGCCCGGGAGGCGCAAGATTGCCGTGAAGGTGGTGGATATTTTCGGTAATGACACCATGAAAATCATTGAGGTAACGGTTTGACAACGTTGAACAGCCTTAAATTTAATTCCATCGAATTCCATGGGGTTAGAATCGGTCGTCAGGGGGACAGGATATGGTAAAAATCAATGTGCTGGACAAGGAAATCACCCTCTATACCAGGGGCAAGGAGGATTATATATGCATTACCGACATTGCAAAGGTTAAAAATGCACAAGCAACGGGGTTGATTATCTCTCACTGGCTGAGTACCCGGTTTACCGTTGAATTCATGGGGGTATGGGAAAAAATTCATAACCCTGATTTTAATGTTACTGAATTCAGTAACATTAAAAATGAAAGCGGTTCAAACGGCTTTGTTTTGACTGTAAAACAATGGGTTGAAAAAACCCGTGCCATCGGTATTATTTCAAAACCGGGCAGATATGGCGGAACCTACGCCCACAAAGATATTGCGTTTGAATTCGCTTCATGGGTATCTGTTGAGTTCAAGCTGTATCTGATCAAGGAGTTCCAGCGGCTCAAAGATGAAGAATTAAAACAGTTAGGCTGGGATATCAAACGCAACCTGGCAAAGATCAACTACCGCATTCATACCGATGCCATTAAAAAGAACCTGATCCCCACTGAACTGTCTAAAAGCCAGATTAATTTTGTGTATGCCTCAGAAGCAGATGTATTGAATGTCGTTCTTTTTGGGAAAACGGCCAAACAATGGCGGGATGAAAACCCAGAACAAAAAGGGAATATTCGAGATGATGCCAATATTTCACAATTGGTGTGCCTGTCGAACCTGGAAAACCTCAATGCCCTTTTTATCAATGAAGGTCTGACGCAAAAAGAACGGCTTAAAAGATTGAACACCATTGCAATTGGGCAAATGAAACTGCTTGTCATCGATCACGGCATCCAAAAATTAGAGGATAAAAAATAATGGCATTACATCCGGATTTTCCTGATTCTCCCCATGCTGTTCTTGAACCTGATTTTCGATGGTTTCCGGCAGATGAAGCCTTGCGGGAATCTTCTTATGAAAAACTGCTGCCGCCTTTGGTGCATGAGTTGCGCAAGAAAGTAAAAGCATGGCGTGAAAAAGGCTATGAAGGGGCGACCCATACCAGTATCAGCCTTTTAAACTGGTGGTTTAATCAAGAACATTTAATGCCCAAATCAGACGGCTCCATGGCAAAATTCCAGTATTATTTTGCCCAGCAGGAAGCGGTTGAGACCATTGTCTTTCTTTATGATGTGGTCAAAGTAAAAGATAAATATGATTTGATCCGCTTTGATTCATCCGGGGCGGTTTCAGCAAATATGTTTGATGAATCATGGCGGCGGTTTGTCATAAAAATGGCCACAGGTTCCGGTAAAACAAAGGTGATGAGCCTGATTCTGGCATGGTGTTATTTTCATAAATTCTATGAAGAAGGCTCTGAACTGGCACGCAATTTTCTTCTGATTACGCCGAATATCATTGTTCTGGATCGTATCCGCAGCGATTTTGACGGATTGCGTATTTTCTTTGAAGATCCGGTGCTGCCGGATAATGGGTTTGAAGGGTATAACTGGCGGGATGACTTCCAGTTAACGTTGCATATTCAGGACGAGGTCAATATTACCCGGAAAACAGGTAATATCTTTTTAACCAATATCCATAGGGTTTATTCGGGTAATGATGTGGAGCCATCAGCGGATGATGACGATACCATGGACTATTTTTTAGGCAAGCGACCTTCCGGGAAAACAATAGATTCAAAAGTTGATCTGGGGGATATTGTCCGGGATATAGATGAGTTGGTGGTTCTCAATGATGAAGCACACCATATTCATGACAACAGTCTGGCATGGTTTAGATCAATAGAAGATATTCACCATAGATTGCAGCATAAAGACCGGTTTCTTGCGCTACAGGTTGATGTAACAGCAACACCAAAACATAATAACGGTGCGATTTTTGTGCAGACGATATCTGATTATCCACTGGTTGAGGCCATTTCACAAAACGTGGTGAAGCACCCCGTGCTTCCTGACTCTGCCAGCCGTGCAAAATTGTCTGAACGAAAAAGCTCCCGTTATACAGAAAAATATGCGGATTATCTTAACCTGGGATTTGAGGAGTGGCGTAAAGCATATAAAGAGCATGCAAAACTGGATAAGAAAGCCATCCTGTTTGTCATGACGGATGACACGAAGAATTGTGATGATGTGGCCCAATATCTGGAAGCAACATACCCTGAATTAAAAGATGCGGTTCTGGTGATTCATACCAAGAATAATGGTGAGATCAGCGAAGCAGCAACTGGTAAAAAAAAAGAAGAACTCGAAATCCTGCGTAAACAATCCAACGAACTTGATAGCTGGGAAAGCCCTTACAAAGCCATTGTTTCTGTACTGATGCTAAAAGAAGGCTGGGATGTCAAAAATGTCACCACGATTGTGGGCTTGCGGGCGTATTCGGCAAAAAGCAATATTCTACCGGAACAGACGCTGGGAAGAGGCTTGCGTAAAATGTACCCCGGCAATAATGTAGAAGAATATGTCAGCGTGGTGGGTACGGATGCGTTTATGGATTTTGTTGAGTCCATACAATCTGAAGGTGTGGAGCTTGAGCGTAAAGCAATGGGTGAAGGCACTAAGCCCAAAACCCCGATTATTGTTGAGGTTGATACTGAAAACACCACCAAAGATCTTGACAGCCTCGAAATTGAAATCCCGATTTTAACGGCAAGGATATATCGGGAATATAAAAACCTGACAGAATTAGATACCAGCCGTTTCGGGCATAAAAGGATAAAATACAAAGCATTTAGCGAAGAAGAAAAACGAGAGATCGTCTTCAAAGATATCACTACAGGAGAAATCAACCATACAACTGTTTTGGACTCAGGTCTTGTTACGGATTATCGCTCTGTAATCGGGTATTTTTCTCAGGTTATTATGAAGGATTTACGTCTGGTCAGTGGGTATGATGTGCTGTATGGCAAGGTAAAGGCTTTTATTAAAAATGAGTTGTTTGAAGATCGGGTTGACCTGGATAGTTTAAATACACTGCGCAATTTGTCCGAACTTGAGGCAAGCAAATCTTTGATTGAAACTTTTAAAAAAGAGATTAATGCCTTAACCGTTCAAGATAAAGGTGACGCAAGAATAAAAGACACCATTAAACTAAGAAAAACCCGTCCGTTTGTGGTGAAAGAACAAGGATACATTATCCCAAAGAAAAGCATATTCAATAAGATTATAGGGGACAGCCACCTGGAGCTGCAATTTGCAGCATTCCTTGAGGAGTGTGAAGATATTGTTTCTTATGTAAAAAACTATATGGCGGTTCATTTCCAAATTGATTATGTTAATGCCGATGGTAATATCTCAAATTACTATCCTGATTTTATTGTAAAACAGTCTTCAAATTCTGTAGTTATAGTTGAAACCAAAGGACTCGAAGATCTGGATGTACCACTCAAGATGAAAAGGTTGTGTGAGTGGTGTGTTGATATTAACAAAGCGCAATCTGATATTAAATATGATTACGTTTTTGTTGATGAAGTAAGTTTCAATAAATACAAGCCAAAGAGTTTTGAAGCATTGATGGCTGGATTTCAGGAATATAAAGACTGAAAATAATTTGAGGATTACCTGTTGAAAACGAGTTCACAACAAAAAAATGAACCGGATGATACCGGTTATTTTGGTTAGAGCAGAAGAAAAATGCAAATCGAAAAATCAACAATTAGACCTCCCAATATCGATCAACTGCTTTATCTGTTTCGACAAACTGGATGGCTTGATAAAACAGATAAAGCAAGAATAAACTCTATGGTAGAAAACTCAACAATCGTTGCCACTGCTTGGGATAACCATAGTATGGTAGGATTTGCCAGATGTATGACGGATTTAGTCACTTATAAATGAAAGAAATATATGAAACGAATTGATAGAATTTCAGCTATTCTTATACAACTTCAATCCAGAAGGGTTGTAAAAGCAAAAGATATTGCTGAGAGGTTTTCTATCAGTTTGCGGACTGTTTATCGGGATATCAGGACACTGGAAGAAGCAGGTATTCCAATATTAAGTGAAGCAGGTATTGGATATTCAATTATGGATGGTTATAAATTGCCACCAATAATGTTTACTAAAGATGAAGCAACTGCATTCCTGACTGCTGAAAAGTTTATTGAAAAAATGTCCGATGATTCTACCGAAAGATTCTATAAATCAGCAATGTTTAAAATAAAAGCGGTTTTAAGACATGCAGAAAAGGATTTATTAGAAGACCTTGATAAGCATATTGAGGTCATACACTCAAAAAATACATATAAGAAACCTCAAGCTAAAATTCTGCAAACCATTTTACAATGCATCACTGACAAACAAGTTTTATCTATTAATTATTTTGCCGGATATAGTGACCAAAGCACAAAAAGACAAGTTGAATCAATAGGTATCTGTTACTATTCAAACCACTGGCACTTGATTGCTTTTTGCAAACTTCGAAATGAATATCGCGATTTTCGTGTTGACCGTATCTCAAAAATACTTCCTGTGGACACTTTTTTCAAAAAAAAACATCCGGCCTTAAAAGAGTACTTACAACAAATTGCTCAAGAAAAAAAGTTAGAAAAAGTAATCGTATCTTTTGATAAAGCTGTAGCCAAATATA
>Ga0180009_10004108_pt1 | contig 16227 bp, 8 predicted proteins | sample OS_PC_MetaG_FD_123537 | JGI IMG/M metagenome (GOLD analysis project Ga0180009, IMG submission 123537) | Groundwater microbial communities from the Aspo Hard Rock Laboratory (HRL) deep subsurface site, Sweden - OS_PC_MetaG | ecosystem: Environmental > Aquatic > Deep subsurface > Groundwater...
CGGGGACGGCCTGATCATCGACGCTCGGGAGGGATTCGTTCCCGCCGGCATCGACCGCCGTCACCACGTAGTGGTAGGTCACGCCGAGCGACACGTCCAGGTCCTGGAAGCTGCTGGCAGGGACCAGCCCCCCCGTGTTGATCCGGGCGTAGGGGCCGCCCGCGGTCAGGGACCGGTGCACGTTGTAGCCTGCGAGATCGGGTTCGGTGTTGTTGTTCCAGTCGAGGACCACCCGCGCCGGGGAATCCAGGGAACCGGTGGCGATCAGATTGGCGGGGGCCGCAGGCGCCGGATCGCCGGTGCCCAGGTCGAACAGGAGATCCCGGACGCCCGGCGCGGTGGGCATCCCTACCGGAACCACGGTCTGGTAGTCCGGAGTGAGGATGCCCGGCACCCCGTCCACCGAGGAGGGGATCGATCCCCGCAGATCGGCCGTCAGGTTCTCCTGGTCGAGGATGAGGGCGTTGAAGGTGGCCAGGACGGTCGTACCGGACACCGGCAACGGGGATTGATAGCCGACGATGTAATTGTAAACGCCCCGGGCCGGATCGTTGACGCCCACGTTGAGACCCGGGACCGGGAGCGTCATCGAGATGTAGGTGTTGAAGGTGGCGCCCGACAGGCGGCCGAGGTCGAACCCGGCCTCGAATCCCCCGCAGGAGCCCAGCTCGGGCTGGAGGTAGAGCACGTGGAAGGGCACCTGGTCCAGGAACCGGGTCTGGACCGTGTCCAGGGTGCCCGCCGTGTCGAAGAACAGTCCGATCTTCTGGTCGGAAGAGATCTCCGTGTACGCCCCGACGAAATGGATGGTCCCGGCGGGGTCCAGGGTCAGGGTCTCGGGCCCGGGTGCGGTCCACCCCTCCACCGGCAACCAGTTCAGGGTATAGGATCCGGGCGCCATGCCCGTCAGGGTCTGATCGCCGCTGCCCGATCCGGTGGACCCGCCGGGAAGGAGCAGTTCCCAGGGCGCGTTCAGGGAGTCGGGTTCGGCGTCGATGGTGACGGTCCCCGGCAGGGCCGGGACGCCGTTGATCTGCATGGCCGGAAGCAGCGGATCGGTGGCCATAGCGACCTTGTACTCGCTGAAATCCTCCCTCACCAGGGTAGGCAGGCCCACTGCCGGCGGGGATTCGGGGTCCGACGGTCCCAGGTAGAAATCCAGCGCCGTACCCGTGGGTTCCAGGAAGAGGATGTCCAGGGTCGCCAGGACGGTGTGGTCCGTCGCGGACAGCGGGAAGGCGAAACCGGTGATGAAGTTGTAGATCCCCTCCGCCGGGCTCTTGTTGCCGATGTCGGTGGCCGGGATCGGATAGGTGACGCTCAGGGTCGTGTTGATCTGCGAACCGCCGCCGGGCAGGACGACGCCGATGCCGCACTCGAACCCCCGCACCGAGGCCAGCGTGGGCTCGTTGTAGAGGATGTACGCGGCGACGTGATCGAGCAATTCCACGCCGTCCACCTGCGTCAGGGAAGCCGCGGTGTCGAAGTAGACGCCCAGGTTCTCGCCCGGGGGCGTGCTCGACCTCACCTCGACGGTCAGTTCCAGGCGGTCGTTGGCCGGGACCGGATCGGGAAAGTCGTGGGCGCAGACCAGGGTGTAGAAGCCCGGCGACAGGCTGTCGGGAACCGTGAAGGTCAGGGTCGCCGAACGGTCGATCCCGGCGGGCAGGGCGGCGATGGTCCTCAGGACCAGCCGGCGACCCGTCACCTGCTCGGTGATGGCCGCCCGGAAGGGCGTCGCCACGTCCACCGAACCCAGGTTGGCGATGGACGCGGTCACCGCGAAGGACTCGCCCTGGATCACCGAGGCGGGCCCGGTGAAGGCGGTGATCGCGACATCGGGGAAGGGTCCCATGGGGATGGCCCAGCCGATGGGTTCCTTGCGGGGATCGGGATCGTTCAGGACGGCCAGTCCGGCGGGAGAATCCTGGGGCACGGCATTGTCGATCAGGGCCTGCCGGATGGCGCGCACCCCGTGGACGTCGGCCGCGCGGCCGTGCTCGGCGATGAAGAGGGCGGCCAGGCCGGCGCCGTGGGCTGCCGCGGCGCTGGTCCCGCTGCCGGAATAGTAGCCCCCGCCGGGAATCGTGGAGCGGACCTGGACCCCGGGCAGCAGCAAGTCGACGGCCCCGCCGGGCGACTGCACCGGGTTGTCCGGCAGGACGTTGCGGGCGAAGTTGGAGAACGCGGCGAAGGAATCGTCCGGGCCGAAGAGGGTGGAACTCCCCAGCCCGCCCGGGCGCCCGTCCGCATCGCAGAAGGCCGTGACCGTGGCCACGTCGGGCAGGTCGGCGGGGATGACGTCGTCCCCGGTGCCGAACACACCGTCGGCGCCGAAGACGTCCTGGGCGCCGTTGCCGGCCGCGGCCATCATGACCACCCCGGCGCCCACGCAGTTCTGCACGGCGGCGTGCAGGGCGGGCGAGTACCCGGTGCCGCCCAGGCACAGGGTGGCCACCTCGATGGTCCCGGCCCTGGCGGCGACCCAGTCCACCCCCGCGATGAGGTCGGACAGCAGGCCCACCCCCCAGCCGTCGAGCACCTTCACGCCCCACAACCGGGCGCCGGGAGCCACGCCCACGATGCCCTCGGCGTCGTCCCGAGCGGCGATGATGCCGCCCACGTGGGTGCCGTGCCCGAAGTCGTCCTGGAAATCCGGATCCTCGATGCCGTTCAGGATGCGGACGCCCCCGACCACGTTCAGGTCGGGATGGGCCACATCCAGGCCCGTGTCGATGACGGCGACGTCGACGTCGACCAGGGTGGGTTGTCCGTCGATGGCCGCGGTGGGGCTGAGATCCACCTCGATGCGGTCCGCGCCCGTGGGGATGACCTGGGCCAGCGCGCCCAGTCGCCGCTCCGGTTCGACGCTCGCCACCTGGGGCAGGCGACGCAACCGGTCGGCCACCTCGTCGGAGATGCGACCGGCGAAGCCCTTCAGGGCCGTCTCGAAGACGTGATCGACGGCGAGGCCGTAGGCGCTGCCCAGCGCCGCGGCCTGGGCGGCGGCATCCACGTCGTCCCCCGCGAGGACCACGATGTAACGCCCGGGAACCAGGGAATCCCCCTCCTTGCCCAGGGCGGAGAGGTTCCTTTCCCAGTCCCCTCCCCCGGCGGACCGCGGCCGGGTCGGCCCTTCCTGGGAACATCCGTGGGAAAGAATCAAGGTCGAGATAAGGGCGAGCAGGAATCCGGATTGCCAACGCATAATCATCCCCCCTGGATATCATGGGCTTGCGGTCGCCAAACGCGCAGTATGCGGTGTGCCGGTGCAATGATAGCACAATATCAGACGCCGCTGGGTGGGTTTTTGACCCTGCCCCCGGATCGACGGGAGACCGAAATAAACGTCCAAATATTGAAAATCCTGGTTGAAATCCCCGGACGCGTCACCTAGCCTTTCCGGATCATCCACCCTTCAGTCGGATGTCACTCAACATGGAGGTTTCTCGATGAAGAAGTTTGCCTCGCTCGCAGTGATCGCGATCATCACCATGATGGCCGGCAGCGCCTTCGCCGGCCTGGGCCTGATGAGCTTCGCCCCGCGCGTCGCCTACGTCATGCCCCAGGACCTGGACGCCACCATCGGCTTCGGCGCCGTGGTCGGCCTCGGCGAACTCAGCCCCAGCTTCGGCCTGGAACTGACCGCCGACTACTGGAAGTCCAACTTCGAGGAACTCGACGATTGGGAAGTCAAGGACTTCATCCTCGGCCTCCGCGCCCGTTACGACATCGCCACCGAGGGCAACATGAAGCCCTACCTGTTCGGCGGTCTCGGCCTGAACTTCATGTCCTATGACATCGAAGTCGACAGCATTTGGGGCGACCTGTACGATGACTCCTACAGCGACTCCGAGAGCAAGATCGGCTTCGACCTGGGCGGCGGCCTGGACTTCCCCGGCGAGAGCATGAGCTTCTTCGCCGAGGCGGCCTACCGCATCGTCGAGGACTGGAGCTCCTTCTGGCTCGGCGGCGGCGTGAAGTTCAACATGGGCAACTAGTTTCCGCCTGCCTGCGACAATGAACCGGCCCGGCGCACCGCCGGGCCGGTTTTTCGTCCCCTGGACGGGCCCCGCTTCAGATCTCCAGCTGGTCCCGGGCCCGCAGCCAGTCCACCTCGGTGGTCACCTTCCAGTTCCCCGCCTCGCCAACCACCACCGCGGGCGCCAGGCCCCGGGCGGCCAGGAGCCCCCCGTCGTCGGTGAAGTCCCTGCCTGCGGCGGCCGCCCATCGGTGGGCCTCCAGGCACGGCGCCCAGCGGAAGACCTGCGGGGTCTGGACGGCCATCAACTCCTCCCGGGGCAGGTAGACGACTCCCTCATCGTCCGGGCGGGCCCGCACCACCGTGTCGGTCACCGGGATTCCGGGCACCGCTCCGCCCTGCCGGATCGCGGCCGTCGCCAGCCTGGCCAGGAGCTCCGCCGAGGCGAAGGGCCGGGCGGTGTCATGCACCGCCACCAGGTCGTCCTTCCCCGGTCGGGCCAGCTCGGCACCCCTCGCGAGAACTTCCAGGGCGTTGAGGGTCGATGCGGTCCGGGTCGGACCCGCCGGCGCCAGGGCCCAGGGCGCCGGGCAACCGGCCAGATCGCCGGCGACGGTCTCCCGCCACCGGTCGGCGACCGTGACCACGACCTGGGCCACCCGGAATCCCGAATCGGGATCCAGCTTCAGCAAGGAATCGAGGCTGACCCGGTACAGCAGGCCCCGTCCCGTCGGCCTGAACTGCTTGGGCGGGCCGCCCCCGGAGCCCCCCGCCCTCAGCCCCTGCCCGCCGGCCAGCAGGACCAGATGGATCGGCGTCCGGACCGTCCCTGTCATCTCAGCGCTCCCCGCCGGCGGCCCGAGCCTCCGGCTGCATGGCCAGGGCCACCGCCTCCTCGACGCTGACCACCGCCACGATGTCCATCCCCTTCAGCTTCCTCCGTGGCTTGGCGCCGGGAGCCTGGGCCATGACCGCGCGCGTGAACCCGTGACGGGACGCCTCCAGCAAGCGGGTCTCCAGGTCGTTGACCCGCCGGATCTCGCCGGTCAGGCCGACCTCCCCCAGCACCAGCACGCCCTCGGGAATGGGCCGCTCCCGCAGGGACGAGGCCAGGGCGGCCATGATGGCCAGGTCCGCGCCGGGATCATCGATCCGCCCGCCACCGGCCACCTTGACGAAGATGTCGCAGCCGGCCAGGTCCAGCCCGGCCCGCTTCTCGAGGATGGCCGCCAGCAGGGCGACCCGCTTGCTGTCCACCCCCTGCACCACCCGCTGGGGGGTTCCGTAACGCGAGGGGGACACCAGGGCCTGGACCTCCACCAGGAAGGTCCGCGAACCGTTCTTCACCGCACACACGGCCGAACCCGGTTCCACCCCACGCCTGCCGCTGAGGAAAAGCACCCCGGCCTGGTCCACGGGAACCAGACCCTCGCCCCGCATCTCCAGGACCGCCAGCTCGCCCGTGGTGCCGAACCGGTTCTTGACCGCGCGAACCATGCGGATGGCCCCGCCGTCGCTGCCCTCGAAGTACAGGACGGTGTCGACCATGTGCTCGAGCAGCTTGGGTCCGGCCAGGTCGCCCGACTTGGTCACGTGGCCGACCAGGAACACCGGGCACCCCGACCGGCGGGCGAAATCCGCCATCACCCCGCCGCAGTAGCGGATCTGGGTGGGACTGCCGGGAAACGCGTCGACGTTCTCGCTGTGGAGGGTCTGCACCGAATCGGCGATGACGATGCAAGGGGCGACGGGGCCGTCGCCGGCGGCGGCGGCCGCGGCCGCCCGGTCGTTCTGCAGGGCCTCGACCAGGCTCTCGAGATGGACCTCGGGAAGGATGGCGAAGCCCTCCTGATCCCCGGGCCGGAAGCCCAGGCGTTCGGCCCGCATCCGGATCTGGGCGGGGGATTCTTCACCGGCCACGTACAGCACCCGCACGCCGCGGCCGGCCCACCACAGGGCCAATCCCGTCAGCAGCGTGGACTTGCCCACGCCCGGTTCGCCCCCCAGCAGGATCACCGAACCCTCGACCAGCCCTCCGCCCAGGACCCGCGCCACCTCGGCCGGTTCGACGGGCAGACGCCGCTGTTCGGCGGATCCGATCTCGGCCAGGGGCACCGGCCGCAGCTTTCCGTCCGGTCCCACCGAACCGGGGAAGACCCCCGCATCCCGACCGCTGAATCCCACCGGTCCCCGTGGGGCGGCCGGGGTCTTGAAGCCCCGCGTGCCCTTGCCGCCACCGGCGGGCGCGACCTTCACTTCCTGGAACGTGTTCCAGGCGCCGCAGCCGGGGCACCGCCCCAGCCAGCGCAGTTCCTCGTGGCCGCATTCCTTGCAGAAGAACCGGGTGCCGCTCTTGGCCATGGTGTGGATCCATCCTGAAGGGGACTCGGTGACCGGATCAGCGCACGAGCAGCATCTTGCGCTCGAGCACCCCGCCCCCGGCCTCGAGCCGGAAGAAGTAGGCGCCACTGCCCGCCTGGCGTCCGGACCCGTCGCGCCCGTCCCAGGTCACGGTGTGCGGCCCGGCGGGAAGGGAACGGTCAAGCAGGTTCCGCACCAGCATACCACGCAGGTCGAAAATGGAAAGGCGGGCGTGGCCGGGCGACTCCAGGGCGAAGGACAGCACCGTGCGGGGATTGAAGGGATTGGGGATGTTCGGATAGAGGACGGCCGGCACCCGGGGGGCCCCGTTCCCGGTGGCGGACACGAAGTGCTTGAGGGTGAAGTCCAGACCCCAGGTGTCCAGCACGCAATAGGCTCCCGCCTGCGTGTGGGAGACGATCAGGGTCCACAGGCCGGTGCTGGGCTCGCCCTTGAACAGGGACAGGGCGCCGGGACCGTCCACCGTCAGGGTCAGGGGCCAGTTGCCGGTCAGGTCCGCCGTGCCGGCCAGGGTGTGGTCGTGCAGGGTCACCACGGTCCCCTGGGGGCTGCGCAGGGCGATCTTGACCTCGCCCGCGTCCGGATGGGTCAGGCCGACGTCCACGCCGACCGAGACCACGGTTCCCCCATGATCCGCCGGAACGTGGATCTGGCTCTCGTAGGTGACGGGCTCGATCTCCGGGCACGGCAGGCCGGGGGCCGCGTCCAGGGACACCTCGACCAGGGTCGTCACCTCGAAGAAGGCCGGATCGTCCGGCGCGTAGACCGGGCACCTCGCCGTGAAACCGTCCAGGGCCTCCGCCTCCAGGTAGTACTCCACCGTCGAGCCGAGCGGCTGGCCCGGGATGAGGGCGGAGTACTCGTCGGGATTGCCGCTGGGAAGCAGGGCCACCGAGGTCCAGGCCCCGCCGTTGACGCGGTAGCGCAGCGCGGCGGAAGCGGCGTCCAGGCCCATCCGGGCGGTGATGGCCGTGGTCACCTGATAGGGACCGGCCACGTCCTCGGTGTCGTCCAGGAAGACGTGGTCGAACACCGGGCCATAGTAGCCGACGGCCGCGAGCGCGTCCACGACGCCCCAGCCGAAATCGTTGTCCGGGGTTGCCGCATTGTCGGCGGTCGCGCGCAGCGCCTCGATGACCTGCATGGGCGTCAGGTCGGGCAGGCGCGAGAGCATCAGCGCCGCGACGCCCGCGACCAGGGGGCAGCTGAACGAAGTCCCCGAGACGTAGACGTAGGCGGTGTCGTTGGTGGGATTGGCCACCGGATTCCCCAGGCCCAGGGCCATGACGTCGGGCTTGATGCGGCCGTCGGCCGTCGGTCCCGGCGAGGAGAAGAAGGTGTAATCCCCGGCGGCGTCCACCGCGCCCACGGTCAACACGCTGTCCCCGTCGGCGGGGGCGAGGATGTGGCCGAGGCTCGCCCGGGAATTGCCGGCCGAGTTGACCACCAGGAGCCCCCGGCCTGCAGCCAGGTCGGCCGCGATCGTGGTCACGCAGGTGTCGCCGTCCAGATCCTCGTAGACGTACCAGTCGATGTAGGCCAGCGACGAGGAGATGATGTCCGCTCCCTCGGCCTCGGCCCACTCCAGGCCCGCGACCCAGAAGTCCTCCTCGATGGGGACCTCCTGGGACACGTCCTCGGTCTTGGCCAGGATGGCGGATGCCTCGTAAGCGGGCGCGACCAGACCGCCGAGACGGTAGCCGGCCACCGTCGAGAGCGTCATGGTGCCGTGGTTGATGGACGAGGTGGGATCGTCCCCCTCGTTGTCGACGACCGGGTCGTCGTTGACGAAGTCGTAGGCGGCCAGGATGGGGATCTGGTCCAGGGATTCGTGCGTCGTCCGGAAACCGGTGTCCAGCATGCCGACCACCACGCCGCGGCCGGTCACTCCCATCTCGTGCACCGGTGGGACGTTGATCTGCTCGATGGCGTCGAGGTTCAAGCCGTAATCATTCGTCCACAGGGCGCCCGAGGCGCCGAGACGGCTCTTGGCCTCCGCCGGCCGGGGTTCGGGCAGCGGGTCGCGCCGGTGGCGCGCCACCAGGTCGAGGCGCCGCACACATTCCAGGGACCGCACCGCCTCGATGCGGCCGGCGGGAACGGCGAAGGAGGCGGCGTTCAGCCAGCGGCTCTGCCGGCGCAGGACCCCGCCCCGATCGGCGACCAGGGCCAGGAATTCCGGATTCACCGGGAGATCCCCGTCGTCGACCAGCCGGGATCCGGGAGGCAGCACCTTGGCCCGGCGGCGGGCCGTGCGCTCGTCGAGGCCGGCCTCGGCCTCCTGCAGGGCGGCCTCGAGAGCGGCGGGGCCCAGCCCCCTGCCCTCGAAGAAGACCCAGACCACCAGGGGCTCGGACGACTTCAGGCCCAGGGCCGCGGGATCGGACAGCGCCCGTTCCAGGCGCGCCGACAGGGGAGCGCGGTCCGGCTGGGCGAGGATGCCCCCGCACGGGAACAGGACAAGGAGCAGGCCCAGGACCGGGAACACCCGTCCCGGAGACGTGGAGATTCGGAATAAAGGACGCAATGTCAATTCCCCCGCTGCGATCCGACAGAATGGCGCGCGCCGGTCCCGGGCGATCCCGGCGTGGTTCATGATTCCTTATGATACCATGAAGTGGGCCGAAAAATCAAAACCGGCGCCCCCGAATCCGGGGGCGCCGGCAGCGAAGGAACGTCCGCAGGCGGGTCAGTGGGCGCTCTTCCCCGCGGAATCCGAGGCGTCCTCATCCTCGCCCGGCACCAGCCCCATGGCGTCGAGGGTGTCGAACAGCCACCAGCGGGCGGGTTCGGCGCGGGACCAGGCCTCGCCCAGGACCTGCAGGCAGTAGTGGGCCTCGTCCTCGGTCCCGGTCTTGATGGCGACCGGCAGGTCGTACTCCTCGTCGGTGCCCATGCCGATCAGCAGGGGCGCGACGTAGGGGTTCTGGTCCAGGGCGTGGTCGAGGGACTGGCGGGCGCCTTCCTCGTCTCCCACCAGCAGGAACAGCAGCACCCAGGCCCAGTTGTGGACGGCGCTGACCTCGTCGTCGATGTCTTCCAGCAGGTCCCAGGACCGCTGGACCTCACCCATGCTCAGGTAATAGCCCAGCAGCAGGGCGCAGTTGCCCATGTGGTCGGCGGGATCGAGGTCCAGCAGGTTCTCGTAGTGGGCGACGGCGTCCAGCCTGCGGCCCACGTTCCACAGCACCTCGGCCAGCTGCTTGATGCACCGCATGTAGGGGCGGGCCTCGACCATGGGCCAGAAGTCGCCCATGAACTCGGCGAAGAACTCCTCGCCCAGGTCCTCCTCGGCCACCGTCGCCGCATGCTCCAGCAGACCGATGAGCTCCCCCGCCCCGGGCGCCGTCAGGAAGGCCTGGAGGGTCAGCGCATCCACGCAGCGGGGATCGAGTTCGAGGGCCTTCTCCGTCAGCTCGACGGCCTGCGTCTCGTCCTCGCACTCGTAGGCCTGGAACGCGAGCTCCTGAGCCATCTCGACGGGGTTGTTCTCGAGGGAACCGAGGTAGCGCTCCTGGAGGCCGTCATCCAGCCTGCCCTGCAGGTCGGCCCGGAATTCCTCTTCGGATGCGAACCCGGCCTGCTCGGCGTCCCGTCTGGCCAGGCGCATCAGGCGCTCCAGCAGGAACGGGGATTCGGGAAGCGGTGCGCGGGCGGAATCGGTCATGGTGGTCCCCTCGATCATCCGGTTCGGGTGGGGCGGCCCGGTCGGGGCCGACCCCTTCAGGTGAAAACGCTAATCACTGGGCCCGGCCCCGTCAAAGACTCGTTGGCCGGGGGCCGGGGGTCTGCTAGTCTCCCCCGGTTGTTCGACCACAGCGGGGTGGACCATGGCCAGACCTCTGAAAATCGGAATCGCCCTGGGCAGCGGCGGCGCGCGCGGCCTCGCCCACGCCGGGGTCCTCCAGGTCCTGGAGGAAGCCGGCATCAAGGCCGACATCGTCGCGGGAACCAGCATGGGTTCCATCGTGGGCGCGCTTTACGCCCAGAACCAGGACCCCGCCTGGATCTGGGACAAGCTGAAGACCTACATCAGCAATCCCGACTTCGCGGACTACTGGGCTCCCTTCGTCCCCAGGGACGAGTCCGAGGCCCAGTCCCCCCAGCACCGCCTGTCCGGCATCTTCGACTTCATGCAGCGCAAGATGATCGCGGTCAAGACCGTGACCCGCCCCTGGATCCAGGAACGGGAAAAGCTCCTGAACCCCCTGGGGAAGGCCTTCGGGCCCATCAGCTTCGAGGACCTGCCCATTCCCTTGGCCGCCGTCGCCCTCGACCTCGTGTCAGGCAGGAGCGTGGTCTACACCAAGGGGCCCCTCGTGGAGGGGATCTACGCCAGCTGCGCCATCCCCGCAGTCTTTCCCCCGGTCTACCGGGACGGGATGATCATCTGCGACGGCGGTGGACCCTTCCGCGTGCCGGTCGAGGCCTGCCGCGACCTCGGGGCGGACGTGGTCATCGCCGTGGACATCCCCGCCTTCGAGGAGACCACCTTCTCCACCGGGCTGGACATGATCCTGCGCAGCAACACCATCGCCCGCCAGCGCCTGAACCGATTCGTGTGCGGGACCGCCGATTTCGTGATCCGGCCCCACGTCACCGAATTCCACTGGGCCGACTTCGGGTCCGGGGAAGCCTGCCGGGCCAGGGGCTACGCCCAGGCCGAGGCCCAGCTCGGCGACCTGCGGCGCCTGCTGCGCTGGCGCCGCAATCCCCGCTACCACTGGAAGATGAAGGCCAGGAAGCTCCTGAAGTTGAGCCTCGACTGAGGCTCATCCCCGGTCGAGGATCTCCCGCACCTTGGAGAGGAATTCCTTCGGCCCGAAGGGCTTGGCCACGAAATCCACCTCGCCGGCCACCAGCCCCCGCTGCAGGAGCACGCTGTCGGTGTACCCGCTGATGTACAGGACCTGCAGCCCCGGCCGCAGCGCCGTGAGGCAGGCGGCGAGCTCGGGCCCGCCCAGCTCGGGCATGATCACGTCCGTCACCAGCAGGTCGAATTCCAGCCCTTCCTGCTCGACGGCTTCCAGCGCGGCCCGCCCGTTGGCCGCGGTGTGCACGGTGTAGCCCTTGCCCACCAGGACCTTCTCCACCAGGCGCAGGAGGGTCGGCTCGTCCTCCACCAGCAGGATGGTTTCGCGCCCCTGCAGGTCGGCCGGCGGAGCGGCATCGGGTTCCGGGGCCGGTCCCTCCTCCGATTCGTGCAACGGCAGGAATATCTTGAATTCGGTCCCCTCTCCCTGCCGGCTCTCCACGGTCACCTCCCCCCCGCTCTGCTTGATGATGCCGTAAACGGTCGACAGTCCGAGGCCCGTTCCGCGCCCCATCTCCTTGGTCGTGAAGAAGGGGTCGAAGATCCGGCGCAGGTTCTCGGGCGGAATGCCCGTCCCGGTGTCCTGGACGCCGAGAACCGCATACCGCCCCGGGCCCAGCAGGGGATGGGGATCCTCATCCCGGACCTCCAGCCTGCCCGTGGTGAAGACGAGGGTGCCCCCGTCCGGCATGGCGTCCCGGGCGTTGGTGGCCAGGTTCATGACCACCTGCTCCATCTGGCTCGGATCCACCAGGACAGGGAGGCGTTCCGCACCCAGGTGCAGGATGATGGCGACGTCCTCGCCCAGCAGCCGCCCCAGCATCTGGTTCAGGCCCTTGAAGACCCCGGCCAGATCCAGCACCCGCGGCTGGAGGATCTGCTTGCGGCTGTAGGCCAGGAGCTGCTCGATGAGGGCCGCCGCCCGCTCGGAGGCGTGCAGGATCTCGGCGATGATCTCCGCGTTCTCGGTGCCGGCCTCGCAATCGACCTGCAGGAGCTCCGCGTTCCCGCTGATGGCCATCAGGAGATTGTTGAAGTCGTGGGCGATGCCCCCCGCCAGCTTTGCCACGGCCTCGAGCTTCTGGGCCTGGCGCAGCTCGTCCTCCAGCTGCTTCCGGCCGGTGATGTCCCGCCAGACGGTGTGGAGCATGGTCCTGTTGCCGTAGGGGACGGCCGTCAGGAGGACCTCCACGGGAAACACCTCGCCGTCCGCGCGGCGGTGGAGCCATTCGAAGCGGTGGCTGCCCCGCTCCAGGGCGATCCTCATCATCTCGTTGGCCTTCTCGAAGGAGCGGCGCCCGTCGGCCTGGAACTCGGGGGAGAGTTCGGAGGGGTGCGTCTGGAGCAGCTCTTCCTTCGACCCGTACCGCAGCATGTCGACCGTGGCGGGATTGCAATCGACGAAGCGGTCGCCGTCGATGACCAGGATGGCGTCCGCGGAGGCCTCGAAGAGGTCCCGGTACCGCGTGTCGCCCTCATGGGCCCGGGCCAGCGCGGATTCGAGTTCACCGATCCGGGCCCGGAGCCGCTCCTCGACCGAGGGTGACTGCCCTGGGCTGTCTTGATGGTTCAACGTCAAAATCCCTTCGGTCGCTTGATTAAAGTCGGATTCACCCCATATTATCGGATTATTCCTCTCCTCAACAGGGAAAACTCCCCGCGCTCGCCGTCCCTCCAATGTCCGGAGCCGCCGCATGACCACCCCGCCCCTCGGTTTCAGCGAACTGGACCTGGCCGCTCCGCTGATCAAGGCCGTCACCGAACTCGGCTACGAAACGGCGCTGCCCATTCAGGCCGCCTGCATCCCCCCGCTGCTCGCCGGCCGGGACGTTCTGGGACTGGCCCAGACCGGAACCGGCAAGACCGCGGCCTTCGCCCTGCCGCTGCTCTCGCGCGTGGACCTGGAGCTCAAGGCTCCCCAGATCCTGGTCCTGACTCCCACCCGGGAGCTGGCCATCCAGGTGGCCGAGGCCTTCCAGGCCTACGCCCGTCATCTGAAGGGCTTCCACGTGCTGCCCATCTACGGCGGCCAGCGGTACTCCTTCCAGTTCAACCAGCTGAGGCGGGGTCCGCAGGTGATCGTGGGCACCCCGGGACGCATCCAGGATCACCTGGATCGCGGCACCCTCGACCTGGACGGCATCGTCTGCGTGGTGCTGGACGAGGCGGACGAGATGCTGCGCATGGGATTCATCGAGGCGGTGGACGCCATCCTGGACCGGACTCCGGCCGGCCGGCAGATGGCCCTCTTCTCGGCCACGATGCCGCCCCAGATCCGGCGCATTTCCCGGAAGCACCTCAAGGATCCCGCCGAGATCCGCATCGAGAACAAGACCATGACCGCGGACAACATCGAGCAGGTGTACCTGGTGGTGCCCCCGGCGGCGAAGTTCGAGGCCCTGATCAGGGTCCTGGAGACCGAATCCTACGACGGCATCCTCATCTTCGCCCGCACCCGCCTGGCCACCGGGGAACTGGCCGGCAAGCTCGCCGCCCGGGGTTACGACGTCGCCGCTCTCAACGGGGAGATGACCCAGGACGCCCGCGAGCGCACCATCAAGCGCCTCAAGAGCGGCAGCATCGACATCGTGGTGGCCACCGACGTGGCGGCGCGCGGCCTGGACGTCGAGCGCATCTCCCTGGTGATCAATTACGACATCCCCGGCGACAGCGAGGCCTACGTCCACCGCATCGGGCGCACCGGGCGGGTGGGCCGCTACGGCAAGGCCATCCTCTTCGCCAGCCCGCGGGAGAGGCATCTGCTGAGCGCCATCGAGAGGGTGACCCGGCAGCCCCTGCAACGCATGGACATGCCCAGCCACGACGCCGTGACCCGCAAGCGGGTCGACCGGTTCAGGGAGGAGCTGGCCGAGCAGATGGCCGCCCAGCCCCTGGCCTTCTTCGAGGACCTGAGCTTCGATCTGATGGAGGCCATGCAGATCGACATCCTGCAACTGGCCGCCGGCGCCCTCTGCCTGGCCCAGAAGGGCCGGCCCCTGCAGGCCAAGGACAGCCGCGAACTGGCCGACGTACCCTGGGACTCGCCCCGCCCCGGCGGCGGGGACCGCGGGCCCGCGCGGAACCGGCCCGGCGGCGGCATGGTGCTGTACAGGATCGACGCCGGGACGGCCGACGGGGTGGAGGTCCGCAACATCGTGGGGGCGGTGACCAACGAAACCGGTCTGAAGAACCGCTACATCGGGCAGATCCGCATCCACCCCGACCACTCCACCATCGAGCTGCCGGACGACCTGCCCGCCGCGATGATCGAGCACCTGAAGAGGGTCTACGTGGGGGGCAAGGCCATGAAGCTGACGCGGGCGGGGGATGAAACCGGTCCGGCCAAGCGCGAACCGGGCAAGCCGCCGGCGAAGCGGGCGAAAGCGGGCAAACCGAAGGCAGGCAAGGCCAAACCGGGCAAGGCCAAGCCCGGCAAGTCCCGCAAGACCAGGCCCTGACCAGCCGGGTTCCCTACTTCACCACCACGCTGACCAGCTTGCCGGGCACGTAGATCGTCTTCGTGATCTGCTTGCCCTCGGTCCACTGCCTGATCTTCGGACTGTCCAGGGCCATCGCCTTGACGGTCTCCTGGTCGGCGTCGGGGGCGACCTGCAGCTGGTCGCGGACCTTGCCGTTGACCTGGACCACGACTGTGATCAGGTCGGCCACGAGGTACCGGGGATCGGCCGCCGGCCAGGGGACGTGGGTCAGGGTGCCGGAGTTCCCCAGCTTCGCCCAGATCTCCTCGGCCAGATGGGGGGCGTAGGGTCCCAGCAGCTTGACGAAGTCCTCCAGCACGGACCGCGGGCGGACCTCGAGCTGGTTCATCTCGTTGACGAACACCATCATCTGGCTGATGGCCGTGTTGAACCGCAGGTCCTCGGTCATCGTCGTGACCGCATCGATGGTCCTGTGCAGGATGCGCAGGGCCTCGTCGGTGGGAGGCACGTCCTGCACCGGGGCGGCGAGGCCGTCCTCCTCGTCGAAGACCAGCCGCCAGACGCGTTCCAGGAAGCGCCGCACGCCCTCGATGCCGTGGGTGTTCCAGGGCTTGTCGCGCTCGAGGGGGCCCAGGAACATCAGGTACAGGCGCAGGGCGTCGGCCCCCTGGTCGCGGATCACGTCGTCGGGGTTGACCACGTTCCCGCGGCTCTTGCTCATCTTCTCGCCGTTCTCGCCCAGGATCATGCCCTGGTTGCGCAGCTTCCGGAAGGGCTCGGTCGTGGACACCAGGCCCAGATCGAACAGCACCTTGTGCCAGAACCGGGCGTACATCAGGTGCAGCACCGCATGCTCGGTGCCTCCCAGGTACAGGTCCACCGGCATCCAGTACTTCTCCTTGTCCCGGTCCCAGGCGGCCTCCCGGTTGCGGGGATCGATGAACCGCAGGTAGTACCAGCAGCTGCCGGCCCACTGGGGCATGGTGTTGGTCTCGCGCCGGCCGTGCTTGCCGCTCACCGGGTCGTCCACTTCCACCCATTCGGTGACGGTGGCCAGCGGACCCTCGCCCGTGCCCGCAGGCTCGTACTTGTCGACCTCGGGCAGGGTCAACGGCAGCTCGTCGTCCTCCAGCAACCGCACGGTGCCGTCGGAAAGCTTGATCAGGGGGAACGGCTCGCCCCAGTAGCGCTGGCGGCTGAACAGCCAGTCGCGGAGCTTGTAGTTGACCTTGCGTTCGCCCAGGCCCCGCTCCTCCAGCCAGCCGGTCATCTTCGCCTTGGCCTCGGCAACCCAAAGACCGTCAAGGAAACCGCTGTTGATGGCCGGACCGTCACCGGTGAACGCCTTGCCGTCGAAGTCCTCCGGGGGCTGGACCGTGCGGAGGATCGGCAGATCGAAGACCTCGGCGAACTCCCAGTCGCGCTCGTCCTGGCCGGGCACGGCCATGATCGCGCCGGTGCCGTAGCCCATCATGACGTAGTCGGCGATCCAGATGGGGATGTCCTTCCCCGTGGCCGGATTGACCGCGTAGCTGCCGGTGAACACCCCGGTCTTGTCCTTGGCGATCTGGCGGTCCCGGTCGCTCTTGGCAGCGGCCTCGGTCCGGTAG
>Ga0180009_10004109_pt1 | contig 16227 bp, 14 predicted proteins | sample OS_PC_MetaG_FD_123537 | JGI IMG/M metagenome (GOLD analysis project Ga0180009, IMG submission 123537) | Groundwater microbial communities from the Aspo Hard Rock Laboratory (HRL) deep subsurface site, Sweden - OS_PC_MetaG | ecosystem: Environmental > Aquatic > Deep subsurface > Groundwater...
GGTGCGGCACGATCCACGGCTAGGAATGCAGAATGGGCGGAGTGCGCTAGGATTGTTGCGGGGGACAAACGAAACGCGATGAGAATGTGGCGGCCATGACGCGACGCGGAAAGCTCCTTCGAGAAGCTCGTGAAGCAGCCAACGTATCGTTGGAGATGCTGAGCCGGTGGGCCAGTGTCGACATGGAGGAGCTTCTTGCCGCGGAGGAAGGAACCGGTCCCCGCCCCGCGATTCTCGTCAACGTTCTCGAACCCGGGCGCTATCCGTGGCGTGGGAGGATTACGCTTGCCCATGAGCTCGGTCACTTGCTCTTCGACTTAGGGGATCCCAAGCGCCAGGTCCTCGTAAGCGCACGGCCGGTGCGCACTCCCGATTGATTCGCGGAGCTCGAGCAGGTTGCGCGGGCGTTCGCTGCCTGTTTTCTCGCGCCCACCGAGGGCGTGCGGGACGTCATCCACGGGATGGAGCCAACGTCGGAACAGGCGGTTCGCGAAGTTGGTTCGGGGTTTGGTGTTGGCCGAACGGTGGCGATCAACCGCTTGCACCACGTTTTCGGCCTCAGTGCCTCCCAGCGCGAGGCGATGGAGCGTCGGCTGGCGGAACCCTATCGAGGCGAGTTCGACGCGGATCAGCCGCCCGAGCCATTGGGGTTCCGAGGCCAGCCGCTTGTGGATCTGGTTCGTCTTGCGCTGGAGGCTGGCGCGATCACGAAGGGCCGCGCCCGGTCGATCCTGGGTATCGCCTCCACCGAACCTCTGGAGTTGCCCGATCTCGTGGCTCGAGATTCGCTCGTTACCCCGGAGAACCGAGCCATCCGCACCGCGTTGGCGTGGCTCGACGAGCCCGAACACCAGCTGGTCCCGGGAATGCCTGAGCGCGACGGCTCCGCTTGGCAGGTGCGACTGTTCGACGGCGGAATCGGCGGACGGAAGCGAAGGAAGCGCGGAGCGTTGCGGGTGGGTCCTTCCGATCAACAGCCCCTCAGCATCGGTGACGATGATTTCTCGCGGTGTTTTTCCGAAATCGCCCGTTTGCGGATGCGTGAAAATCGTGACCTCGGTAACGTGCCGCCACGGCAAGCCGTGACGCTGGCGGGAATGATAGCGGGACGCCCGATCTGCGGGATAGAGCTCAATGCAACCTGATAGCAAAATCTTCGTGGCCGGCCATACAGGCCTCGTCGGTTCGGCCATCATGCGACGGCTCGAACGCGGTGGCTTCCGTAACGTCGTCGGTCGCGACGTACGGACCTTGGACCTGACGGACGCGAAGGCCACCTATGCGTTCTTCTCCGAGGAGAAGCCCGAATACGTGGTGCTGGCCGCCGCCAAGGTGGGCGGGATCCATGCCAACGAAACCTTCCCGGCCGACTTCATCCGCATCAACCTGCAGATCCAGACCAACGTGATCGACGCGTCCCACCGATTCGGCGTCGAGAAGCTGCTGTTCCTCGGTAGCTCGTGCATCTACCCGAAGCTCGCTCCCCAGCCGATGAAGGAAGAACACCTGCTCGCGGGTCCACTCGACCCGACGAATGACGCGTACGCGATCGCCAAGATCGCCGGCATCCTGATGACCCAGGCCTACAACCGGCAGCATGGGACCAACTTCATCGCAGCAATGCCGACCAACCTGTACGGGCCTGGGGACAACTTCGACTTGAAGACTTCGCATGTGCATCCAGCCATGATTCGGAAGTTCCATGACGCGAAGGTCAACGGTGCACCTACCGTGGAGCTTTGGGGGACTGGGTTTCCTCGACGCGAGTTTCTTTATGTCGATGATTTGGCGGATGCTTTGGTGTTCTTGTTGGATCACTTCGACGCCGGGCGGGGGCGGGAAAACTTCGTGAACGTGGGTGTTGGCGAGGATGTGACCATCCGGGAGCTGGCGGAGTTGGTTCGCGATGTGGTGGCGTACTCGGGGGATATCGTTTGGAACTCTAAGATGCCGGACGGCACCCCGCGAAAGCTCTTGGATGTGTCGCGATTGCATGATTTGGGTTGGAAGGCTTCGACTTCGCTACGTGAAGGACTGCAATCCACACTAGCGGCGTTTCGGGAGGGTTCGGCATGACGCAACCCATCCAACCCGGCGCTGATTTCCATGGCAACGGTGCCTCAATCGAGGAAGACCGCGGGATCGACGTCTTCGCGATCCTGCGAACGCTTCGCAAGCGCTGGATGCTTGTGTCCGGAATCACCCTCGCCATCGCACTCGCCGTCACGTTCTACACGCTTGGCCAGAAGAAGATCTACCAAGCCTCGGCGACGATTCTGTTCGACCCGAACCCGCCCCGTCCGCTTGGGCGTGACATGGACACGATGGTCGACATGGGAGGCGGAAACTACTGGAACAACAAGGAGTACTACGAGACGCAGTACGAGCTCATGAAGTCGATTCGGCTGGCACGGGCTGTCGTGGACGACTTGGGCCTCCAGAACGACCTCGCGTTCCAGCAGAACGTACCCCCGGACGGCAAGACCGTGGAACCCAAGCAGATGCCGACACCGGACGATGCAGCGCAGATCTTGCTTGGCCGGGTCACGGTCGCACCCGTCAAGAACAGCCGTCTGGCAAAGCTCTCGTATCAGGACGCCGACCCGGCGCGGGCTCAGAGGATTGCCACGGCCATGGCCGAAACCTTCGTCGCGATGAATCTGGGGGACGCCCAGACCTCGACGGGATCCGCCGTGGAGTGGCTTAACGGACAGCTCGACAAGCTCAAGGAGGGTCTCGATTCCAGCGAGATGGCGTTGCACGAGTACAAGCTCCAGAAAAGCATCCTCTCCGTCGACCTCGACGCGCAGTCGAACATGTTGCGAGAGGAGATGCAGCAGCTTAGCTCGGCCCTCACCTCTGCGCGTATCAAGCACCAGGAACTGGCCGCACGCCATGCCGAGCTGGGCAAGGTGCGTGCTGATGATCCGTCTGAACTTCCGGCGACCGAGCTACTGCAGAGCGGAGTACTGGAGAAGCTCCGGTCGGACTACGTCACGGCGCTCCGCGAGCGCGATGCCTTGCTCGCGTCAGGGAAGGGTGCGAACCATCCCGAGGTGAGGGCTGCGGAGGGCTCGGTGACCACCACCCGCGCCGCCGTACTAGCCGAAATCCGCAACATTCAGGGCTCGGTGGCACGAGACCTGGCGGTCGTGCGAAAGCAGGAGGCGGGTCTCTCCGGGCTTTTGGAAGGCGCAAGGAGCAAAGCATTCGATCTGAACTTGCTCGCTATCGAGTACAATCGATTGAACCGGACGAGAGAGAACAGCGAGAAGCTCTACTCCGTTGTCCTCGAGCGGAGCAAGGAAGGCGACCTGGCCCGAATGCTCCAGATCAACAATATCCGGGTGGCCGAGCAGCCGCTTCGGCCCGGTGGGCCCATAAAGCCCCGGGTTCCGGTCAACATCCTGTTCGGCTTGCTGGCCGGGCTCGTCCTCGGCTTGGGAGCCGCCTTCGGCCGGGAGATGCTCGATCGAACGGTCAAGACCCAGGCAGATCTCGAAGGGATCGGCCTCACGTTCCTCGGCTTGATTCCGGCCATCTCTGCTGGCGGCGCGAAGAAGTCCAAGTACCACGCCTATGGGCGCAAGCGTCAGCATGACAAGGACGCCGACGCACCCATCAATCCGGACCTGATCGTGCACCAAGCCCCACTCAGCGGCCCAGCAGAAGCCGCCCGCGCCATCCGGACCAACCTCCGCTTCATGGCCGCCGACCAGCCCTTCCAGGTGCTGTTGGTTACCAGCGCGAGCCCGTCGGAAGGCAAAACCACAGTAGCCGCCAACCTCGCCATTGCCATGGCGCAGGCGGGCCAGAAGGTGATTTTGGTCGATGCTGACCTTCGCAAGCCCCGCGTGCATCGCATTTTCGGAAAATCGAGCGATACCGGGCTGACCGTGGCCTTGCTGGACCGGAGCGCATTGACCGATAAGCTGGTGGCGACCGACATTCCAGATCTGCACGTATTGCCGGCCGGTCCCATTCCCCCCAACCCTGCGGAGCTGCTTCAAAGCGAGAAGTTCGCGGATGTGCTCGCAGACCTCCGGGCCCGCTACGACAGAGTCGTGATCGACAGCCCGCCGGTAGGCCCCGTAACGGACGCCGCGGTGCTCACCACCCAGGTGGACGGGACAGTGCTCGTGGTCCGGGCGTTCAAGACTCCTCGGGATGTGGTGGCAGATGCGAAGCGGACACTCCAGACTGTCGGTGGACGCGTCGTCGGGGCCGTGCTCAATGCCGTGAATCTCGAGCGGTCGGAGTACAAGGGGTACTATCAGTATGCCTATTATCGCAAGGGTGGGTACTACCGATCGGAGGCAGATCCTCGTTCGTGAGGCGGATCCTCCCCAACCTGGTTGCCTTGGCTCTCAGTTCGTTCACCAATTCCGCGACACCAAGACCGGATCAATCGAGTCTCGATTGACCGGTCAAACGAGATGGTTTGGGCTGAAGCGGGTCAAGCGATCAGTTCCATGGAGCAACGATTCAAATGACTCTGTACGACGACACGTTCTTTCACGGGCACCGCGATGGCATGATCGCCTCCGCAACGGTGGTCGTGCCATCGTTGGTCCGAATATTTGAACCCATGACCGTGGTGGACGTCGGATGCGGTATCGGCGCGTGGGCTGGGGCGTTCCACAATGCAGGTTGCGACGTTCTTGCACTAGACGGGGACTATGTGGAAAGGGCGTCGCTCCTATTGCCCGCCGAGCGGTTCGAGGTCCGTGACCTAAACCAACCCCTTTCCCTGACCAAGAGCGTTGATCTGGTCGTCTGCCTCGAAGTGGCCGAGCATCTATCACCTACCAATGCCAAACGCTTCGTTAGAGACCTCACAAAACTCGCTCCTGTGGTAGTATTCTCAGCAGCGATTCCGGGCCAAGGTGGTGCTGGACATATCAACGAGCAGTGGCCGCAGTACTGGGCAGACTTGTTCGAAGAATGCGACCATCTTCCAATTGACAACTTAAGACCATTTTTCTGGTCAAACAAGCAAGTGAGTTGGTGGTACGCCCAAAACATGATCTCCTACGTGCATCGTGACGCGATCCCCCGATTCCCAAGTCTTCCCCTTCCTGCTGAGCCTTGTCAACTGGCCCGCGTCCACCCAGAATTGTGGACGAAGCGTCTGTCGCAGAGCCCTAGTGTACGCAGTTCCCTGTCACACTTGCGCCATGCGCTCTGGAATTCTATTCGACGCAGTGCTCCTCGCGGCGGTAATCGAGCGGTCTGACTTCCGAGAGCCGAAGCTGAACTGGAGGAAACGAGTTGGTCCGAAAGGCGAGAGCCAATTCCTTCCGGTTCCCTTTTCAAACGCCAAAGAATTGATGGAGATCGTTCGAAGCAGACGACGAACCACCGTCTGGAACATGTTTTTCCAGTACTTCACAGTTGTGTATGCGCTAATCTCAGGAATCGTTCTGGTTCCGCTGTATCTGACGTTCATTCCGCTAGAACTCTACGGAAATTGGCTTGCGACAGGCAACATCATCGCCTGGATAGTAATTGTCGATCCGGGGTTGTCGACGGCCCTGATGCAAAGAACTAGCGTCGCTTACGGGGGCGGAGACACGACGACCCTGAATGGCTTGATCACAAGCGGCGTTACTCTCAGCGGTGCGGTGGCTGGCATAATCCTGATAGTGGGCCTGATCATGGCCGGGTACCTACCGAACCTCCTGGCTGCCTCCGGTCCAGAACTGAAGTCCCTCTCCGCCGCCTTCTACCTAGCGGTGGTCGGTACGTCCCTCACGGTCTTCTCGTACGGCGTCACCGCAATCAACATGGGGCTCCAGAGTAGCCTGGGGATAGGGCTCGTTTCTGCCGTATCCACGCTCTCGAGCCTGTTGCTGACGGTGGTTCTCCTCTATGAGGGTGCAGGCCTCCTAGCCATACCAGCTGCCCTGATGGCTCGCGGAGCAGCGCTGATCGCCGGAAACGTGGTCTATCTAGTCTGGCGGATTAGACAGGAGCGCATCCCCTACCGCCCCAGCCTCGCGGGCTCCCGATTCCTTCTGGGACTCATGTCGTTCACCTTCATCGGACAGGGTTTGGCGCGCATTGCCGCGAACGTAGACGTGCTATTTGTTGCCCGGCAGATTGGCCCTGAAGCCGCGGCGGCCTTCGCCCTCACCAGAAAGGCCCCCGATTTGAGTCGAACGGTGTTGGATAGGCCAGCAACCGCCTTCATGCCCGCCATCGCCAGCCTGGTGGGCGCCGGAGAATTATCCCGCGCTCGTGCGGTGCTAGTGCGACTGCTATCGATCCTCGTATGGCTCACGGGGTTGGCAGTAGTTGGCTTCCTCGGCTTCAATCGCGCGTTCGTTGGACTGTGGGTTGGCGGTCATCTCTTCGCTGGATATCCTGTCAACGTTGCCATCGTCCTCTCTCTCGCGTTGGCAGTGCTGGCAAGTACTCTCGCGAGCATGTGTTATGCACTGGGTGATATCAAAGCCAACAGCCTAGTCTGGGGTGCGTATTCTGTTTTGGTTCTACCCCTAATGTATTTCGGGTCCAAGTACTACGGAATACTCGGCGTGGCCCTGTCTCAGGTGGTCGGCTTGGCATTAGTGGGCGTTGGATACTTCCCGTGGAGGTTTGCAAAATTGACCAAGCTAAGCGGTGCGGAGGCGACAGCGATGGCAAGCGAGTTCATGCGTGCGTGCCTCGCGGCGGCCGCTGCTCTCCTCGCAAGCCTTCTCTGCCTCCCCAGTAGTTGGGCAAGCTTTGTCGCCTGTGTCGTCGGCGCGTGCACCGTGTACGCGTTAGTACTTGCGGTCGTTTCGAATGGGTTTCGTCGCGAATTGAGAAGTGTCGCGGACAAAGTTCGGGCGCGGGTTAGACCGCCACTCACACCTTCTTGACGGATCATTCTCACCCTCACATCGCCCGCACGGGCAAACAAGATGCGAAGCAGCAGACACCAGGCGCTCGAGACGCTCAATGTAGATAGTAAGGCAAGGGAGATTCGACAGCATGGAAGCCCGCACGCCTCGCTTCGCAGCACAGATTCTTCTCTTTGACACCGGGAGCTTGGTCCTAAGAGCGATTGAAAACTGCGCGCCCTTTGTGGATTCAATCTATGTCAGCTACAGTCCCCATCCGTGGGCCTATAATCAACTGGCTCGCGGCCGCTACCGGAACTCATGTTCCCCTGACATTATTGATCAATCCCCCCACAGGAATCGAATCACGCTTCTCACCGGCGATTGGAAAACCGAAGAGGAGCAGCGTAACGAATGCTTGGACCGAGCTACAGCCGACGGGTTCGACTACCTGATCGTCCAGGACGCAGACGAATTCTACACGCCATTAGATTACGCTGCCAACTTGCAAGCGATACGCGAGCGTCCCGATTTCCCTTACTACAGGACGCCCTGGCAAATTTTTTGGAAGTCAACCCAGCATGTTGTCGTCCACCGCCTCGTGGTCACGGAGAGGTCGAACCGGAGTGTTGTTCAGGAGCGACAAGTCTCCCACAACTATTCAATGGCCTTCGCGCTGAACCTTAGAACAGGCGTACGCTTCCAAAGATGGCGTATGCCCACCCAACTGAACCAGTGCTTGATCCTCCCAGGCGTATGCCAGCACCTTTCGTGGGTCCTTAGCGATGCGGAAGTTCTCCGCAAGATCGCTACGTGGGGTCACACGGCCCAGGTGGCCGATCCCATGCTCTGGTACAGAGTGAAGTGGCTCGGTTGGACTCCTGCGTCGCGCAACATCAGTCCCATCAGTCCAGCTAGTTATGTCAAGGTGATTCCCTTCGACGGGAACCTGGCCCCCGAGATAGTCGATTTCCGTCCGGGATTCCAAGCGTACAAGGAACCATCATTCGCGGATATTGCTAGATATTCGACTATCGTTTTGGCGAACCAAGTGCGGGTCCTCAGCGGGGAGGTTCGATCCAAGGCTAGAAAAGTCGCCGACGGTGCCATTGCTTCTACAATTCGTAGACCGAAATGAATCATGGCGTTTCACTGAGAAGACCCGAGCACCTGATCGTTCAGAGCACAGAGGACCAAGAGCGGTTGCTGGCCCCGACCGAAACGAGCAGGCTCTTTCACGGCAACAATGACCTACACTCCGATTAACGTTCAAGCGATGAAAGTCCTGTACAACGGTAGTCCGACCGGCAACAGCGGATCTCGGTTTCGCGGGCTAGAGAAACTCAGTGATGCCAGGCTCGTTTTTGATACCGATCCGCTGTACCAAACTTGGTGGTGGCTTCGTGCACTAGAGTGGCGCACTTGCAATGGGCCTGTTACTTGGCGCAGCAACCGTCGGTTCCTCCAGGCGGCAGTCTCCTTTCGGCCAGACGTGGTTTGGGTGGAAATGGGCAAGTTGGTCTATCCAAGCGTGCTTGAGCGAATCAAGCATGACACCTCGTGCGCCCTGATCAACACGTACTCAGACGATTTCTTGGACCCGCAGAAAAGGTCGCGCCACTACATGAAATCTCTCAGTATCTACGATTGTATATTCACGCCGCGGGACGTCAACTTCGGCGAATTGAAGAGCCGGGGCGCGCGGAGAGTACTCAAGTTCTGGAAGGGCTTTGATCCGGACCTCCACTTCCCTGAACGTATTTCGGCAGAGGAGCGGCAGGTTTACGGGACCGACGTCGTCTTCGTCGGACACGCCGAGCCTTCCCGAATACAAGCATTTGACTCCGTCGCGCGCCGTGTCAAATCAATGAAGGTCTGGGGAAACACTTGGGACAAGTTCCGTCTGCCCCGCAAACTCGCCCAGGTTGTCCAATTCCGCCCTGCTGAGTCAATCCAATATCGGAAGGCATTGTGCGGCGCCAAGATCGCGATACAAATGCTTTCGCGGAAAGCTCGCGACACTCAGTCGTCTAGGTCGTTTGAAATTCCGGCATGCGGCACCCTGATGGTTGCGGAGCGGACGGAAGACCATCTAGCTTCCTTCAAAGAGGATAAGGAAGCGGTTTTCTTCTCGAGTACTGACGAACTCTGTGACAAGATTGAGTTCTATCTGAAGCACGACTCTCTTCGGGAAGGTATAGCGCTCGCAGGTCATGAACGGTCTCACCGTTCAGGGTACTCGAACCATCTCCGCATTGCCAATATGCTCAATGACGCTCTTCAAGGGCTTAAGTAGCGGCGATCGCTCAACGCGGACCGGCGCTGTTCTCAGATGAAGTGGTTTGTCGTCATTGCATCGGTAGCCTGGGGAACGGGACTCGCGCTGGAGTTTCTCGATCCGCAGAACCTCAACGCACCATTTTTTTTGAAGGCTTTCGGCGGAGTGTTCATGTCCGCGGCGCTCCTCCGCGCGTCCTACCTACTTGTACCTCGGCTCCAACTCGCTCGCCTACTCGCTCTCTATTACTTCTTTCAGGTCGCCTTCATGGCGATCATTTCCGTTGAAGCTCCCGGTGCCGGATTCGACAACGGCTTCTTCCACCTCACTATTCGGGACCATATCGATCGAGTCCTCTTTGCTCACATTGCAGTCCAAGCCGGTGCACTATTGGCAGCATTGCTGTTTCGCGTTTCACCCATCTTGCAGCAGCACACTGTCGGTACCTCGCTATTTGAGAGCATTCACGCCGCACCTCCAAAACTCGCCTACTACTTCGCCTCCATCGCGGCAATTCGACTACTTTCACCGCTGGCAAACGCGGAAGCTTTTGGTGGTTTGGTCGACTACTTCATCCGAACACTCTCGAGCATGTTTGCCTTTGTTCCGCTGTTCGTCCCTTCTCTGCATCCGCGCCACTGGGTAGTTAGGCGAATGTGGTACATGTCCATTGCACTCACGGTGCTTATGGGCGTGTTTACTGGCGGCAGGTTCTCTACGTTTCTTCCGCTGGTGCTCTTGGCTGTTGGACTTGTGTTGGCGGCGCCCACAAAGCGACGGAAACGGGTGCTTGGTCTCTCCCTGGCGGTCTCCGTGCTGCCTTTCCTGCTCTTCATGAACTTCCTCGGAGCCGTTCGTGATGCCGAAGGGAGAGTGACCGTTCTCGAGGTGGATTCGCGTCGTGTAGAAACCTACATTTCGGAAGCGACGGCCGACGATCCGTCGACGTCCTCTTCGGGCCAACAGCAAACCGCACTGCTTCGTCTCATCAATTGGCCAAATCTGTTCGCAGTTGTTCTCTCGCCGGATCTTGTTCCGTTCCGCTCGGCGGAGAATCTCGCAACCGAAGTCAACTACCTGGTAAACATAGGGCTGCTTTCGGGGGCGGACCGTTCCTCTCTGAACAGGAACGAACTCGGGACCTACCCGGCGAAACGGTTTGGATTTACAGTCAACGATAGAACAAGTGTTGAATATGGCCTCCTCGCGGACGGGTGGGCACGGGGCGGGTTGGGAGTTCTTCTCCCCTACGCTTTCTTCCTCACTTTTTTCCTTCTGAGTATCGAAACCCTATGCGGTGGTCGTATTTCGAGGCTTCTTCCCGCGGAATCCATCGTGGTAATTATCGTGCTGTTCGAAGTAACTATGTTTGATTCTGCGTCCAAACCTTTCTTCTCAGCTTTGCGCTCGGTAGTCCTCAATGTCCCATTTGTCCTACTATTCTGTCTGATTCTGTCGGCAATTTACATGGCTGGGCGCCTACGAATCGGCGGCGTCCGGCTCACTGTTAGGTCGAACGCGGTAACCAACGCCCAACGCGGGCGTCCATAGGATCGAGCGGGGCTTACCATCGCTAGCCGCCGCTTCGGCGGCGGCATAGAATTCTTTTCGCCGTTCAATTTCGCAAATGTGGAAGGCGGCGCTGACAACTTACTCACCCAAGGAGATTCGATGCGGGTCGCGGTTACCGGCGGAGCCGGATTCATTGGAAGCCACCTCTGTGCAAGACTCCTTCGGGAGGAACACGAGGTTCTGTGTATAGACAACTTGTTTACGGGTTCGAAGCGAAACATAGTGCCGCTGCTTTCTCACCCGTACTTCGAGTTCATCCGGCACGACATAACCTTCCCCATCTTCCTAGAGGTCGACGCGATTTTCAATCTGGCATGCCCTGCGTCGCCTGTGCACTACCAGCGGGATCCCGTCCAAACCATCAAGCTGGGCACGGTTGGCATGATCAATATGCTAGGCCTAGCCAAGCGTCTTCGCATTCCGATCGTTCAGGCATCCACGAGCGAGGTCTACGGCGACCCTGCGGTGCATCCGCAGCGAGAAGACTATTGGGGCAACGTGAACCCAATTGGGCTCCGTGCGTGCTACGATGAGGGTAAGCGTGTGGCCGAGGCGCTTTGTTTCTCCTACCATCGGCAGAATGCTGTGCCAGTTAAAGTAGTTCGCATCTTCAACACTTACGGCCCAAACATGGCTGTCGACGATGGCCGTGTGATTTCGAACTTCATCGTTCAGGCGCTTCGGGGCGAGTCTCTTACGGTATACGGCGAGGGATCTCAGACACGGTCATTCTGCTACGTTGACGACACTGTCGATGCGTTGATCCGAATGCTCGTGGCGGGCGCGGAGGTCACAGGACCCATCAACATCGGAAATCCCGTGGAAGTGACGGTACTCCGGATAGCAGAGATGGTGTTGGATACTCTCGGACTGCCGCGCCGAGTTGAGCGCTTTCCGCTGCCGCCAGACGACCCGGCTCGCAGATGTCCTGATATCGCAAAAGCTCGGGAGATACTTGGTTGGGAGCCGCATGTGGACTTCACTACTGGCTTGCAGCACACGATATCGTATTTCCGAGAGCTCCTTGAAACAACGTGCGATCACCATCTCGCGGCGAAGGTGTGAGTCAATGCGGCTTGGCGTAGTCTCCACGCACTTAATCCAATATCTATCCGCCCTGTATCGCGAACTCGCGAAACGCGTCGACGCACTCGAGGTTGCCTACCTTAGGCACGTGCCTCGGGTTGGCGGTACAGCAACGTTCGACGTCGGGTTCGGGTGCGACGTGCAATGGGACGTCGACCTCAGATCCGGATATCCGTGGACTACGTTCAACCTCCGAGATGTCCCGTACTCGTTCGACGCTCTCGACGTGATACGAACTTTTCACTCCACGTCTCAGTGGTTGAGGACGTTCCGCCCAGACGCCGTTGTGGTGCCGGGGTGGACTGGTCTTTATCCGATCGTAGCGGCTACGGCGCGGGCATGCGGCACCCGTGTTGTACTGCGTCCTGAAGGTCGCATCGCGACGCTTCGTCCAGTAGTGCACGAAGTGGGGCGAAGCGCAGTGCTTCGACATCTCATTAAGCTTGTCGATGCCGCCGCGTATACAAGCACGTCGTCCCGAGACGAGTTAGTCCGCCTTGGCATTCCAGCAGAACGACTTGCGTATTCGCCGTATGTCATTGACGAAGCAGCATGGAGGCCGCTCTTGGAGAGCGCGCGAAGCCGTCGGGATACGCTACGGTCGTCGTTGGGCTTCGCGAGTGATGATGTCGTCTACCTCTTCGTGGGCAAGCTCGCGCACTACAAGCGAGTCTTGGAACTCGTGGACGCCTTTTCTCGCGTCGCAAGTGAAGTTCCGCGCGCCAGACTCCTCATCGTCGGAGACGGCCCGCAGCGGAAGGAAGTCGAAGCTCGCTGTGGCGCTCGAGGCTTGGCGTCCCACGTGGTGCTCTTCGGATTCGCCAATCAATCCCAATTGCCCGGGCTGCACGCGGCTTCGGATGTTTTCGTACTGCTTTCGCAGGAAACGTGGGGGCTCGTCGCAAACGAGGCGTTGCTCGCGGGCCTCCCTCTAGTTATCAGCGTGGAGGCCGGATGCAGCCGGGATCTGGTGCTTGACGGAGAGACTGGCTTCCGCGTTTCGCCATCTGATCCGGAGGACTGCGCGAGGCGCCTTATCCAGTTGGCGGACCCCGAGCTCCGCGCGCGAATGAAGCCAGCGATCGAGCGTGTGGCGAATCTATTTACGCTCGAGCGATCCGCGGACGGTGTCATTCGTGCGTTAGAGCTAGCGATGTGTGCGCGGCCCGAGGGCCGAGTTTCGTCGGACCCAATTGGCTGTCGTAGATGCGCGGACGAACACCGGCGTTGACGCACCCTCGTTGGGAGGTACCAATGGTCTCTTTCAAAAATCGGATCTACGCGCAATACGTCGATTCAAGAAACCCACCGGGGCGCGAATGCGCCTCGGCTTCCGACACCACCGTTGGCACGAATCCATACCTCCACCGACTTGTGCGCAAGCATTTCCCCCGCGCCCGTGACGCGGCGATCGTCGACCTCGGTTGTGGAGACGGGTCGCTGCTGAGAACCGCACGGGACCTTGGATACACTTCCGCGTGGGGAATCGATTGCTCACCTCAGCAAGTCGCCCGAGCCCATCGTGCGGGTCTCACCAACGTCGTGTTGGGGGATCTCCGGGAGGCGTTGGCCGGGGTTACCGACGAGTCACAAGACTGCGTTGTGGCCTTGGACGTGCTAGAGCATTTCGGGCGCGACGATATTGGGCAGATTTGTGACGCAGTCCACCGAGTGCTTCGGAGCGGCGGTCAATTCATCGCTCACGTTCCAAACTGTGAGTCTCCGTTCGGCGCTCGCATTCGCTACGGCGACCTGACACACGAAACGGGATTCACGAGGGCATCGATCGAGCAACTGTTCGCAGTGGTTGGGTTTCGGGATGCACGGTGCTTCGAAGACGTGCCGGTAGTCCACGGTCCGGTGAGCGCCGGGCGCTTCGTGCTTTGGCATCTGCTTAGGACAGCCGCAGCAACCTGGATCGCTGTGGAAACGGGCTCGGGGCGCAGGGCTATTGTCTCCCAGGGCTTGATCGCTATTGGGATCAAGTAGCGCGCCTTGCGGTTTGGAAAGTAGTGACGGGCCGAGGGGTGGTGAGCATTTCGCCACTCTAAGCCTCGGGGTGGGTTCTTGGGCCTCGCTGCTTGCGTTGGAAGTGGGACTGAAAGTGGCCGGTGGCAAGAAAAGCGGATCCGCGCATTCATCTATGTTTCCATGGAGCCCTTTTCATAATGAGAAAGACTCGCATAGCGATTCTCGCATCGCACCCAATCCAGTATGCGACGCCGTTCTACGCTTATCTCAACCGGGACCCGCGATTCGAGGTGACAGCACTATTTTGCACTGACTTCAGCTTGCGCGGTGCTGTCGATTCCGGGTTTGGCGAAGTGGTGGTCTGGAACGTTGACTTGCTCGCTGGCTACAATTCGGTATTCCTCGGTCAGCGAGCCCGGACCCGGAGCCTCGCCGGATTCTGGTCCCTCGTTTGCCCCGAACTTGTCTTCGAGATCCGCTCGTGTCGCTTCGATGTCCTCTTGATTCCTGGCCACCAGTATGCCGCATGCTTGCTGGCGTTCCTTGTCGCAAAGATCAAGGGAGTGTCGGTCATGACGCGGTGCGATACACAGTTGGGGCTCCGTCGGCCGTGGCTTAAGGACCACGTTCGGGCACTCACCGTTAGATTGCAATACCTCTTCGTCGATCGTTTCCTCGCCATCGGTACTGCCAACCGCGAATACTACCGTGCGCATGGCGTTTCAGATTCCCGGATATTTGTTGCTCCGTTTTGTGTCGACAACGATCGCTTCATCGCTGACTCGGACGCCGCCTCTCAGAATCGTCCGACTTATCGAAGCAAATTGGGCATTTATGACGATAGGCCTGTATTCCTTTTTGTGTCAAAGCTGCAACACAGGAAGCATCCAGATGACTTGCTAATGGCTGCTGCCGGTCTCGCCAAGAAGGGCTTCGGGGTTCACGTTGTCATTGCTGGTTCGGGTCCGATGCTTGGAGAGTTGAAGGCTTTGGCAGCAAGCCTTCGCCTGTCCAACGTGACCTTTCTCGGCTTCGTCAACCAGGCAGAACTGCCAGGTTTGTACGCCGCGTCTGATGTGTTCGTGTTTCCTTCCGAGGAAGAACCGTGGGGACTGGTTGTGAACGAAGCGATGTGTGCCGCACTGCCAATAGTTGTTGGAAGGAGTGTTGGCTGCGTTCCTGATCTCCTGCGGGAGGGGACAAATGGCTTTGCTTGCACGCCCGGTCGACCCGACACACTAGAGGCGGCGCTTGAGCTGCTTGCGAACGATTCTTCTCTCAGACGTGAGATGGGCGAAGAGAGCAGGCGCATGATTTCGAAATGGGGATACGAAGAATGCAAGAATGGTTTCCTTCGCGCCATCGAGGCTTTTGACAGCGCTTGAGTTGGCTCTCCCGTTGTTCACCGCCGGGGGCGCCGATGCAAGTGGCTTGGCAATGCCGAAAGACAAACCCGCAGGGGGACAAATCTGCTCAATCCTCTTCGACGGTTACAAGGGCGATCTATGACCATTAGCGTGACACATTTTCACCGACGTCCCGGACCGACTGATTTCAGCATGGAACGTCTCTTTGCAGTTGTCCGCGGTCACCTGTCGCCCAAGTTCGACGTGCGAATTGCTACTAGCACATTTCTCAGTAGGGGAGTGCTCCGTAGACTCTACAATATGATCGAAGCCATGCTGCGGCAGGCGGACGTCAACCACGTGACCGGCGACGTGACCTATCTTTGCCTGTTCTTACGAAGGGATAGAACAATTCTCACAATCCATGATTGCGGCGAGACCAAGGGTGGCGGGAACCGCCTAAGACGCCTGATCTTCCGGATTGCCTGGTTGGATCTTCCTGTACGACGGGCCTCTATTATCACGACTGTTTCTCTCGCCACTCGCGACGAGTTGCTGTCCACAACGCGTTGTGATCCAAGGAAGGTTCGTGTCGTATACGATTGTGTGCCACCAGATTTTCAGCCCTCACTCAAAGCCTTTCGCTCTGCGTCGCCTGTTGTCCTTCAAATTGGAACACGACCCAACAAGAACCTGGAGCGGGTTGCTATTGCCATTTCTGCGCTCAGATGTACTTTGCACGTTGTTGGCCCTCTGACGCACTCTCAGCGCGAATTGCTGGATCGACTTGGACTCGACTATGTTGCGGAGGAGGGCCTCACTGATCAAGAGATTCTGGAACGGTACCAGCGTGCAGATCTGCTGGTGCTTGCTTCCACGTACGAGGGCTTCGGACTGCCCATCATAGAGGCTCAGGCTGTGGGGCGTCCCGTAGTTGCCTCCGGCATTCCGGCGCTGCGGGAGGTTGGAGGCGACGCAGCGGTCTTTGTGGATCCACACGATGTGGATTCGATCCGCAACGGCATTGCGACGGTTCTGGGCGACGAGGAGCTTCGCGCAAGACTGATTCGCGAGGGATTCCGCAATTCTTCTAGGTTTTCAGCAGAGCGTACCGCGCAAGCCTTTGAACAGCTTTACATTGAACTCA
>Ga0180009_10004111_pt1 | contig 16217 bp, 13 predicted proteins | sample OS_PC_MetaG_FD_123537 | JGI IMG/M metagenome (GOLD analysis project Ga0180009, IMG submission 123537) | Groundwater microbial communities from the Aspo Hard Rock Laboratory (HRL) deep subsurface site, Sweden - OS_PC_MetaG | ecosystem: Environmental > Aquatic > Deep subsurface > Groundwater...
ATCGGCAGGTAATTTGAGGCATGATTTGCGTAAAAGAGGCCCTTTGAAAGTCTGGTATTCTCAATCATTATTTTTAGTTCTGCCAGTAATTCGTAAGCGCCAGGATGCGAAAACATGCCGGCTTCATAATCTTTAAACATGGGAGTTCCTGGGATAAGCATAAGGCTCAGGGCTCCCACATATTCAGGATCGATTGATGACAACACCCTGCCTGTTGCTTCGGCATGGATTCTTGAACGTTTTCTGCCGGCTATTCCCAGTAGGACAGTTATTGAGAGTTTGATTTCTGCTTCTTTTGCTTTTTTCCCCATTTGAATCATACTTTTTGAAGTTGCGCCTTTATTGATTTTTTTCAGGGTAACGTCATCACCGGTTTCAAGCCCCATGTATATTATACCCAAACCCTGGGCTTTAAGCTCTTTAAGTTCGTCAAGAGTTTTCATGTTCAAGCTTTTGGCATTAGCATAAAGACCTACCCGCGTTATCCAGGGAACCTGTTTCTTTATTTCTACAAGTATTTTAAGCAGTTTTTTCTGAGGAACAATTAATGCATCACCATCGCAGAGAAAAACACGACGTTGACGCTTGCAGTAATTTGCTGCAAAAGCTATATCTTCCATAATTATTTCATCAGGTTTTATGGAAAACCTTTTTCCTTTGTATGCTCCGCAAAAGGTACACTTGTTGCGTGAACATCCAACAGTAATCTGGAGTAATATGCTGTTAGCCTCGTTTGGAGGCCTTATAATATTTCCTTCGTAATGCATTTGTACTTTTTACCGTATTGCTTATATTTTATGCAACCATGAAAATTATTTATATTGTTTGTTATACCTGGAGCGGATATATTTTTAAAAAAGCTAAAGCGTTCCATTTGATTTAATTGCCGATATTTTGGCTTCAGTACTTAATAGGCTTATAAACGGAGAGTTAAAGCATGATATTTGTATGGGCTTTATTTGTTATCGCATTACTGATGCTTTACTATGGGGCGGAGTGGCTTGTAAAAGGTGCATCCAGTCTAGCGCGAAGCCTTGGTTTAACACCTTTGGTTATAGGGTTGACGGTTGTTGCATTCGGCACTTCGTTACCAGAGCTCGTTGTAAGTGTTAGCTCTTCTTTGCAACAAAAAAGCATGATCGCGGTGGGAAACGTTGTAGGAAGCAATATTTGCAACATCGCTCTTATCCTCGGACTTGTTTCCTTATTCATGCCCATTAAAAGCAATAAATCTGTAGTTAAGCGGGATATACCTATTATTATAGTGATTTCATTGTACCTCCTGCTTATTTCTCTTAATTCTAAAATCGGGCGCTTCGAGGGTGTTACCATGCTCTGTGGAATCGTCCTTTACACCTGGTTTAACTATCGCTTTGCTGTGAAAGAAACAAAACATACAGGAAGCGAAGAAAACTACACTTCAGAGCTTGCAGGTGATGAAATTGAATATATTCCCTCAAAGGTAAAACAAATCACGCTTATTTTTGCAGGGATTGTATTGGTAGTATCGGGGGCGGAGATACTGATTGATTCAGCAGTAAAGATAATGAAAATATTTGGGGTAAGTGAAAAGTTTATCGGGCTGACGATAGTTGCTTTCGGGACTTCGCTGCCTGAACTTTCTGTTTCAGTTGTTGCAGCTATGAGAAAGGAGATGGATATCAGTCTTGGCAACCTTTTGGGGAGTAATATTTTCAATATACTTGGAGTACTTGGAACAGCTTCGCTGATCAGCCCTATTTTGATTCCAGGCGGTTTTGTTCAGAGTGGTTTACTAATTGATTACCTGGTTATGATGTTCATCGGTTTTTTACCATGGCTAATGATGAGAAAGAAATATATGCTTACAAAAAAGGATGGAGTTATCCTCTTATCAGGATATGTTGGATACATAGCCTATCTGACAGTTAAAGCATTGTAATCAGCCTATCCACCCGGTTGTGGAAACCAGAAGCTGATGTCTTTCAGTAATTTTTGCATAGTCATTCCTTTCCAGAGGGCTAACTGCACAGGCCCAATGCTTTCCAGCCAAATTTCTTCTGTAATCCAATATATTTATCATCGAAACGGCAAACATTTATCCGTTTTGGCAAAATCTTGCCGAAATTGAATCCCTGAAATTATCCTCGTGCAGGGAATGCAGATCTTTAAATCTTTATATATCAATAGGTTGCATTGGATTAATATAATTTTTTTGTTATTTGGTATGAACATTGCTCTGTGGTTAGGATAAAATAGGAAGCTTCATAATTAAGTTTAATAACTTGATCTATAATTCAACAACATTATTCAGATTTATTGCAAAGATTTTAATAAGATAGAGGGAGGTGTGCATGCCAAATACAAAAAAGGTGAAGGAACTCATGGTTAAGATAACCGATTATCCGCATATCCCTTATTGGATGAGCATTCGGGATGCGATTGCCATGATGCACAGCGTTTATGACAAAGAATCAGGCCTGGGCGAAAACCGTATGGTTCTGGTTTTTGATGAAAGCTATCAGCTTATGGGTGTCTTAAGGCTAAGAAACCTGCTCATCGGCATAGAACCTAAATTTCTCAGGAAGGATGAAAAATCGCCTTACCAAGGCCTGAGACATGCTGATTATGCCGGTTTATCTGCGCTTGTTGAAGGAACCTTTACGTCAAAATGTAAAGAAGAAGCAGCAAAACCTGTTAGCGAAGTATTAACACCCATAAAAGCGACAGTTGGTGTGGATGATTCTGTTGCTAAAGCGGCTTTTATAATGCTCCAGGCAGACATCAACCTGGTGCCCGTGATGGATGGTGAGAAGATAGCAGGAGTTTTGCGCATGAGCGATGTTTTCAATGAACTTACCAAAATTGTAATAGAATAAGGGAGGTGAATTATGGTTGAAAGAGAACAACCCATTGCAAAAGGGGAAGGCCTCCCTGAGATGCCGGATGAGATTATCCTTGCTCCTGAGAAGCCTCCATTAGACTGGAAACGCCTGCTTTTTATGTCAATAGGAATTATCCTGTTTATAATTATCTATTTTGCTCCGCCATGGCCGGATGCTGTTGATCCGGTGGGGGAGCATTTTGTTTTAACAAAAGCGGGCAAGGGAGCTCTGGCTGTTTTTGCGCTGGCAGGCACCTGGTGGGTATTTGAAGTCGTGCCTATAGGCGTAACCAGTCTTATGATAGGGGTGCTGCAGGCCCTCTTTCAGGTAAGATCCGCCAAAGTGGCCTTTAAGGATTTCATGGACCCCTCGGTTCTGTTTATCTTCGGCTCAGTAGTCATCGGCATGGTCTTTACCAAGACAGGGCTGACCAAGCGTCTGGCATATAAGATGCTGGAGATTGTAGGAGAAAAGACCAGCATGATCTATCTCGGCTGTTTTGTGGTGACGTCTGCTCTGACCCACATTATGGCCCACACCGCAGTAGCTGCCACCGTATTCCCCCTGCTTATGGCCATCTATGCCCTGTACGGGGAAGGTGACAAACAGACCAAGTTCGGCAAGGGGCTTTTTATAGGCATGGCCTATGTTGCCGGCGCCGGCAGTATCGTGACCCTTCTTGGTGCGGCACGCGGGGCTGTGGCCATAGGTTTTTTTAATGATATTATGAAACAGGATATAAGCTTTTTCAAGCTTACATATTACATGTTTATCCCGGGCTGGCTGATGACCTTTGCCTTGTGGGGATATTTCATGGTTGCCCTAAAACCCGAGAAAAAAACCATTCCAGGACTCCGTGAAAAAGCGAAAAAACTCAATGCCCAGTTGGGAAAGATTACCAAGGATGAGATTATTGCCATACTCATCGTTCTTGCTGTGATTATTTTCCTGGCACTGCAGTCCTTTATACCGGAGTTGAAGATATTTAATAAAACGGCAGTTATTTTAGTTTCAACCGTAATATTTTTCCTTGTAAAAATCCTGGATATCAATGACCTCGAAGCAGTACCCTGGAATATTATACTGCTTTTTGCCGGAGCCATGAGCATTGGTTTTTGTCTCTGGGAAACAGGTGCTGCAAAATGGATGGCAGTAAACTGGCTGGTGATGTTCAAGGGGTCATCCGCGTTGGTGTTTGTAATGAGTATAGCCTTTTTTGTCATGATTATGACCAACTTTATCATGAACGTGGCTGCCATTGCCATATCACTTCCAGTTGCTCTGGTTATCGCCCCATATCTTGGCGTGGCCGGAGAGGTGATACTATTTGCATCACTGGTAACAGCGGGCATGCCATTCCTTCTGCTGGTGGGTGCAGCACCTAACGCAATAGCTTATGAATCAAAGCAGTTTACCACAGGCGAGTTTTTCCTGTATGGTATTCCTGCCAGTATCATTCTGATGGCGTGTATAGCCCTGTGTGTGGGAGTGATCTGGCCGATGCTGGGGATGCCGATTAGTATTCCGACACCATGAAGTAAGTATGAGCGCCGGATTTTATGATTGAATAGTCTAAGGGGAGTTGTTCTCCCCTTAGACTATTTTGGCCCCAGAAAAATTTGACATTTCTGGGGCCTGTACCATCCCCATAAGCGCTAAGTTATTTTGTAAACGTTCACAGGTTGCATTTATGCCATACGGGGTTGTTATAAAAGATGAACGTTCAACATCGAACATCGAACATTGAACGTCGAATAATGATGTCGCTTCGCTCCCTCTATAAAGTGAAAATTGAATACTGAAAATTGAATATTTGTGGAAGTCGCTACGCTCCATCATTTTCACTTTTCAATGTTACAGTTCCTTCATTCTCCAGCCATAAAAAAAATAAAGGCAGTTTCAAAAGTTATGAAACCTTTTGAAACTGCCTTTAATTATAGTGCATTTCCCCGGCGGACCCTTCAGGGGGAGTCCGGTCTCAGTGCCCCTATTTGAAAAATTTCAGAAGGGCGTGCAGATTGGTCAGGGGATGGGATGGACAGCCTGGTATATAGAGATCCACAGGAAGAAGGCTGTCCAGACCCTCAGTTATTTCAGGACTCCCCCTGAAGGGCCCGCCGGAGATGGAACAACTGCCGACGGCAATAACCACTTTAGGATCAGGTACTGCTTCATATGTCTGTAACAGGGCTGTTTTCATGTTCCTTGAAATAGGTCCTGTCAGTATGACTTCAAATTATTTATCAATCTTCTTGCAAGGAAATGATGATTTGAAAAATAAAATAGTTGATGCCAAAATTGAAAAAATAAATAACAATAATTCTCTATTTGGAACTATATTAGGAAATGTGCCTAATTGATCCTCTTTTCCTTTTTTATAACTTCATACGCTCCGTGAATCTCCCGGAATTTATCATTAGCGAATTTTGTGAACTCTTCAGGAAGACCCTTTGATGCAATCTTATCAGGATGGTATTCTAATACTAGCTTTCTGTATTGCTTCTTTATCTGATCATCTGAATCATTTCCGCTGCATCCGAGAATTGCATAATATTTTTCAAAGTCCTTGATATATCTGGACTTAAGTTTACTGTATTCCGCATCATTGAAGTTGAATACACTTGCAGCAGAGTGAATAAGTTGTTCTTCACTTTTACTAAGAACTCCATCGGCAACAGATACTCTGAAAAGCATATCTATCATAAGGTCGAGGAGCTGAGGCTGTCTGCTAAACTGCATGTAGAACTGCCTCGCAAAATCATAAAAAGTCTCCTGAGAGTCAGTAGCTGCATGAAAAATGTTCATAGCAAGTCTTCTGCTTTCATGATTAAGGTTTAAGTCATTAACCATAAAGTCCTCTATGGAGTTAATTTCTTCCTTTGATATGCGGCCATCAGCTTTAGCAAGCTTTGCAAGCATTGAAAACGCCGCTATAAAAAAGGTAAACTGAGCCTCTTCGCCTGATGAAAGACGTGTATTATCATTAACATAGTATTGCTTACTGCTTGAATCAAATGTATGTCCAAATGCAGCTCCTGCAACAGCACCGAGAGGGCCGCCTAATGCAAATCCTATCGTACCCCCAACAACTTTTCCAAACCAACCCATATTACTTTCCCTAAAAAAAATTACTTTTTGTGATTATGTAACTTCAATCAGAAAATACTGCTGAACTTTAAAATTTTTAATTCTGCAATTATATAAAATATCATGCAAGAAATAATCAAGGCTTGACCGTCATCCAAGAAAAAGAAGAAGGATAAACCCAGCCTTTCAAAGCACGGTCATCTGTGGCAAATTAATCTTGTTATATCCGTCCGCGAGGCTGGTATTGACATGCACGACCCCTCTGTTCAGATCCTTGAAGGGATAGTCATCAGTAATCACGGGAAGGTTGTCAGCGGCATCTTGGTCCTTCAACACGGTTCCTGCCGGCACATAGTGTCCATCTGCAACACTAACCCCCATGATGATGCATCCGGGCTCGATCACACAGTTTTTCCCTACCTTTCCTTTGAAAACGAGCACCTTCATCCCAACAAATGTATCATCCCCTACACATGCAGGGCCGTGAATCTGAACCTGATGAGCCAGAGAGACCCTTTTGCCTATGTAAACCGCAAACTTTTCCTCGTCAACGTCAACTATGTTTTTCTCAATCGGATGGCCATTATGCTCTGTTTCAAGCGCATGGATGATCACTCCGTCCTGCACGTTCGCTTCGTCTCCGACAAAAATCGGCTGCCCCTCATCGCCTCGCACCGATGCAAAGGGCGAAACCATAACCCTCTTGCCCACCAACACATGCCCGATAACCGTCGCAAGGGGGTGAATGCAGGCCGATGGATCGATTTCAGGCATATACTGCTTCTGACAAAAATCGGTAATCACACTTTGATGTATCATATTGTCCCTCCCATAAAATTGAGTCTATAGATTAGAGCATGGAAACCGCTCAATCCGCCTCTGTCGGGCCGAAATGAGGCGGTTTTTTCTTATCCTCCCAACCGTTATCAGGTTTTGATAGCACAATAATAATTAGCTGTAAACTGTAAAAATAAACCCTGATTCACCATCAAAATCGGAGAAACCTTGATAAACATAGGTTTATAATGTTTTATTTATAATACTTAGGTGCAGGCAAAATTGCCGCAGAACTTTATTACTAAAGGAATTCATAAAATTAGGCGGTGGATTTAGGTAAAGGTTGTCAATGCGGAAATAGGTCTTGAAACATTTGTCGGCTTTAATTCTTTTTTAAATGGTAAACCAACTGCAAGACTGGTAATCGGTGATAATTGTATTGTCATGCCTCATACAATAATTGATTCAACTGAACCGGTTGAAATACCGGATGGTCATCTTGTATGGGGTTATATCGGATCTCAAAATGATCTTGATAGTCACAGTATTAGTCTTGATAAACTTTCAGATTCTCGAGATACGATAACTATCGGTAAAATGACTTTTACAGGAAAAGGTTCTGTTTTTATTGGTACTTTTAAAAAAAGAATTGATCATATTCTACAGGCCAACGGTGCATTTTTTAAAGACGATGAGAACCGTGGTCATGCACAGGACGATCAAGTTATTTCATTTAATACAATTCAACCATATAGAACAGGTGTTAATAAAGGAATCTATCCATCAATCAGAATTGAACCATAAAAAAATTAATAATTGGGGATCATGGTTTCTTAAAGTTGGAATGTATAAAAATCATACAGGGGGTTTTGAACTTCGTTCATATTTTATGTTATATTTCTGAAGTTTGTATCTTAAAGTTCTTGGACTTATACGTAGTATTTTTGCTGTTTTTTCCTTGTCGCCGGCAACGCGGTGTAATGTATCCATAATGGCTTTTTTTTCAGCCTCACTTCTGATTTCCTCAAGGTCCTTTATACGGTGGGGGTCTTTAAAATGCCATAAAAAATCAGAAGGAAGATGTTCTACACTTATAGTATCGTAATCGTTGAGGATAAATACTCTTTCTAAAAGATTTTTCAATTCCCTTACATTGCCGGGCCAGTCATAACGCCAGAACAGTTCAATAACTTCGGGCTTAACAGTTGGCTTTGGTTTTTTAAAATTAATTGCCGATTGATTCAGAAAGCGGTCAACCATTTTTGGAATAACGTTTTTCCTGTCTCTTAAGGGCGGTACATATATGGGAACTACATTAAGCCTGTAAAATAAGTCTTCTCGAAATAATCCCTTTTTGACTTCGTTTTTCAGGTCTTTATTTGTTGCCGATATAATACGGACGTCTACTTCAAATATTTCATTCCCTCCAATCCGGTGAAAGCGAAAATCTTCTAAAACACGCAAAAAATCAATCTGATTTTCAAGAGGAAGATCAGAAACCTCGTCAAGGAGGAGGGTCCCTTTGTCAGCCATTTCAAAGCAGCCTTTTTCTTGACAAATGGCGCCGGTAAAGGCTCCTTTTTCATGACCGAAAAGCTTGTCTTCGAACATAAGGCCTGAAAGAATGCCGGAGTTCACCGGCACAAAGGGATTTTCAGATCTAGGGCTTTGCAGGTGAATGATTTTGGCAACCAGTTCCTTACCAGTGCCGCTTTCACCTGTAATCAGTACATTAACGTCGTGTTTGGCCACTTGATTTACAGTTTGCATAATGGAGTGCATCACTTCTGCGCCCAGGATGAACTCATGCATGATTGATTTCTGGAGGTGCTTTATATAGGGAGAATGCAGTTTCATATACTTTTACAGCTTTTTATCTACAAAATTCAAATATTACTTGGGTATGCGAATATTAATATGTCTTTTTAACCTGAATAAATACCAGTGTCAAATAGATTCAGAATTGAAACGGCAAACTTTTATCCTTTTTGGCATAAACTTGCCAAAACTTATGCATAGAGAAGCTGTTTGCAAACCGCTTATATAAAATAAAATATAAAAATATCATATAATTATGTCAAGATAAATTGATTCTTTGCCGGTTGGTATAAACCTTGCTCTAAGATATTGTATGTATTCAAAAAAAATAGTTAAAAACTATATGCATCCTCTTGATAAATATTGTTACATTAATGAGGATGACAGTATATATAAAGCTCTTGTCCTTATGGATGAAATAAGGAAAGAGAGTAAACTTCTATGCCTGGTTGTATTGGGAGCAGGTTCGTCTGAAAGGGAAATAATAAAGGGTTTTGTGACTCCTTCAGAACTTGTTTTCGGATTGTTATCCCACTTTTTAAAAGGGGTTCAAAGAAGCGGTCCGATTTTTTGGGAAGGACAGTTTAAAACAGAATGTCTCGAAGGAGTGAATAAACGTGTAGAGGAGATAATGCTTCCTATTAAGACTTATGTTAGAGGAAGTGAAATGCTTATGGAGGCTGTTTTTTTACTGGACAAATACAGGATGGATTTCTTGCCGGTAGTAAACAAGGATGAAGTGGTTGGAATAATTCATCTTGATGATATTTTAGAGGAGATTTATGGCATTATACTGAAATAGGTTTGCTTTATTTTGTTGTGGTGTATAGGTGTAACAATTGGGAGGTAGTATATGTAATCTAAAAACATATTGATGATAGAAATTATATAGTATATTTTACTTGCTATATATAAAAAATAATGCGTTGGGCATAATTAATAAGTGAATATGAATTATTTTTCTTAAAACATAACTATATCAATAAAGGTTTGATGATGACAGAAATAAAGAAGTTATTAATTCCTCTTACAGATTATCCTCATATGCCTTACTGGGCAACCCTGGAAGAGGCGATTGTCCTGTTAAATTTTTCCCATGGGTCTGGATATCATACTGTTTTAGTCTTCGATGAGTTTTATAAATTACTGGGCATGTTACACTGGAAGGATATACTCAGAGCTATCAATCCAAAATTCAAGGAACTTTCTTCTGAGGGGATCGATATTATAACTTCCTGGGATGACAACAAATTCAAAATGCCTATAAAAGATTTTATGTCGCCTTTTGACATAACAGTTGATGCCGGCGATGATATCTTAAAAGTAGCTTATCTGTTACTTCAGCATGATATTGATATAATCCCTGTTAAGGAGTCGGAAAAGGTGTTAGGGGTTGTGCGAATGCATGATATATTTCATGAGATAACCGGCTTTATCCTTCAGTCTAAAAAATAGTTGGGATATATGAGAAATACGGACAAAATTTCGACTAAAGCTTAAAAAGGTTTGAAGTGCGTCGTCTATTGAACATATTCAGAAAAAAGGTCGTTGCTCCTCAGCCTGTCTTGGATGATGGGCGGCCCTTTAAAGAGAGATATGTTTACTTCAAAAGACTTCTCTCTGAAAACAACACTGTTTTAGAGATTATGGCAGATATGGAGGAAAAGCTTTCAGGCGAATATATATTCGATATGAATTATGTCAGGATCAGTTGCAGTAAACTGGTGGACAGCGTTCAGAATATTATCGTGAATCTTGATAAACTCTCAAAAGGTAAATACCCTAATCTTTATTTTGCATTCGCAAAGATTAATTCGAAAATCGAGGCAACCCTTACAAACAAGACTGAAATTCCGGTAACGGATTTTACTATTCCATTTGATTCAGTGACAAAAGATATGGTTAACAGTGTTGGTGGTAAAAATGCCAACCTTGGTGAGATCAAGAATAAGATTGGCCTGCCTGTTCCTGATGGCTTTTGCGTAAGTGCTTATGCTTTTAAAAAATTTATTGAATTTAATGACTTAAAAAATAAGATTATTCTAAGTTCAGTAGATATAGTCGATATGGAAGGTTTAAATAAAATCAGCATGGAAGCACAGAACCTGATTATGCAAGCTCAAATCCCTCCTGATATTGAAAGCAGTATATCGAATGCATTCTCAGAACTATCCCGGAAAATCTCCAGCAGAGCCGGCTCACCAACAGCCTCGGTCCGCAGCAGCGCTATACATGAAGATGCCAAGTTTACCTTCGCAGGTCAGTATAGAACTGCGCTCAATGTTAAAGCTGACAATGTTATAGAAAACTATAAAAGAGTTATCTCCAGTCTGTTTAGCACAAGAGCCATATTTTACTACAAGAGTAAAGGATTTGAAGAAGAAGATATGGTCATGGCGGTTGGAGTAGTTGAAATGATTGATGCCAAGGCAAGCGGGGTTATGTATTCGCGCGATCCAACCGATGCTGAAAAGGATAACATTATCATCAATGCTGTATGGGGTCTGGGTAAGTATGCAGTCGATGGGACAGTAAGCCCAAACGTATATATAGTATCCAGGGATGAATCAAGGACTATTTTGGAAAAAACTACGCCTGGACAGGAGGTTATGCTCAAATGTAATCCAAAGGAGGATGTAGTTGAAGTTGAAGTTCCGGAGAAGATAAGGGCAACTTCATGTTTAACCGATGACCAGATAAAGTTTCTTGCTGATTATGCCCTGGTGCTTGAGAAACATTATAACATACCTCAAGATATAGAATGGGTACTTGATGAAAAAAATAAAATTTTTATTTTACAGACCAGACACCTTAGGATCTTAAAAAAACCCCCCGTCAAGAATATTCAAGCAATTACAGATGGGTATAAAATTCTTATCAATAAAGGACAGATTGCATGCAAAGGTGTTGGTGCAGGAAAGGTTTTTTTTGTTAAAAATGATGAAGATCTTCAAAAGTTTCCTGAAGGTGCTGTTCTTGTGGCCAAACATACCTCACCCAAATTTGTCAAAGTAATGAACAAAGCCAGCGCAATTGTTGCCGATGTTGGAGGCCTTACCGGTCATATGGCATCGCTGTCCAGAGAATATAATGTTCCTACCTTGCTTGATACCCAAGTAGCTATGAAGACATTGGAGGCTGGTAAGGAGATAACCGTTGATGCTATTAACGGAAATATTTATGAAGGGCGGATAGAAGAACTTATTGAAGCAGGAAAAAGGGAGAATCCCTTCAAGGATACCGCGGTTTTTAAATTCTTGCGTGCGCTATTAAATAATATAGTGCCTTTGAAACTAATTGATCCAGAAGATGAAAAGTTTAGCCCGGATTATTGTGAAACTTTTCATGATATAACAAGATTCGCCCATGAAGTGGCGATGAGCGAGATGTTTCAAGTAGTTAGCAGCCCCAATATAAAGAAGCGAGAGGCTGTCAAGATTGAGGTTAAAATTCCCCTTGAGATATATGTTATTGACTTGGATGGCGGCATAAAAAGTGATTCAAAAAAAATAACGCCTGATCAAATTCTTTCCATACCAATGAATGCACTATTGCAGGGTATGATGGCCATGGAATGGCCTGGCCCACCTCCGATAAATGTGAAAGGATTCTTCAGCGTTATTGCCAGTACTGCCATGCAGCCTCACTCCGAAAAGTTATTATGGGAACCCAGTTTTGCTATAATTTCCAGGGAATACATGAACTTCAATATCAGGCTTGGCTATCATATCCAGACTGTCGAGGCTTTTGTCGGCGATAACGTAAATGATAACTATGTCCGATTTTTATTTAAAGGTGGTGGTGCCTCTATAGATAGACGTGCCAGGAGGACCAGACTTATTAAAGAAATTTTAGAGCTGACGGATTTCGATGTAAAAAGGACCGGAGATGTTCTTGATGCCAGAGTCACCAAGTATGATAAATCAAATCTTTTAAAAAAACTAGGCATACTGGCTCGTTTGACAGCATACACAAAACAATTAGACATGACTCTTTTTAATGATGCCATGGTTGACTGGTATATAAAAGAGTTCGTAAATAAATATTATACAGAAGACTGGGAATAAGTGGGAATAAGATAGATTCAGCTATGTTTGATGAACTCGTAAAAAGTCGTCACTCCGGTGAAAACCGGAGTCCAGATGGTCTGCAACTGCTTGAAAGGACTGGATTCCGGCTTTCGCCGGAATGACGGAGAACGGTATTTTCCGACTTTTTACGAGACCATCATGTTTACATGTTTACATTTTTGATTATAAGAGCGATCACTACTGTCCGGTTTAAACTTTCAGAGTATCAATTAAGTGTTTGAAACTATATGACATATTGACAAAATTAAAAGGGATCGATTTGAATTTGCCCTAAACCTGGTTTTATGGTTCTTTTGCAGAAAAACATGCGAAAGGAGCCTCACTATGAACCAGGGTCAAACTATTTTCTCTCAGGCAATCGATTTTCTACCAAAGAAAAAATTTAGTCAATGTGTCAATCGTTATAGCGGTAATCACCGTATACGTTCTTTTACATACTACAATCAGTTTCTATGTATGGCTTTTGCTCAACTGGCATACCGTGAAAGCTTACGTGATATCGAGTGCTGTCTGCGGGCCATGCAGGAGAAACTTTACCATATAGGTATAAGAGGTAAGGTCTCTCGTAGTACTTTAGCTGATGCCAATGAAGTTCGAGATTGGCGGATATACAGCGACTTTGCCCAAATTTTAATTCACGAGGCCCGTGGTCTCTATGTTGAAGATGATTTTGGCCTTGAATTGAAAGAGACCGTTTATGCTTTAGATTCATCGACGATTGATCTATGCCTTTCGGTTTTTCCATGGGCTCGATTTCGCAAAACCAAGGCAGCCATAAAATTACATACGCTACTGGATTTGCGCGGCGATATCCCGACTTTTATTTGGATCACTGACGGTAAAGTTCACGATGTCAATGTTCTCGATCATCTTATTCCGGAACCGGGCGCAATCTATATCATGGATCGTGCCTATTTGGACTTTCAGCGGCTTTACCAGCTGGATCAATGCTCAGCTGTATTTGTGACTCGTTCTAAAACCAGTACAGGGCTTCGCCGTTTATATTCACAAAAAATTGATAAAACCACTGGAGTTAGATATGATCAAATAGTTTTACCAACTGGGTTTTATGCAAAAAAAGATTATCCGGCCAAGCTCCGTCGCATAAAATATTTCGATGCTGAACAAGGGAGAACATTTATTTTCCTTACCAATCAATTCACGCTTCCGGCGTTAACGATTGCCGAGTTGTATCGTTACCGGTGGCGAGTGGAAATATTTTTCAAATGGATCAAACAGCATTTGAGAATCAAAAAATTCTTTGGCACATCGGAGAATGCTGTTAAAACTCAAATATGGATCGCCATATCAACGTATGTTCTGGTTGCCATAATGAAAAAACGGCTGAAAATTGATTTGACTCTCTACACTATTTTACAGATTTTAAGCATATCTCTTTTTGAGAAAAAGCCCATTTATCAGGTGCTGGCGCAAAGTGATTGCAAAAACCAAATTACTATCGGACATATCCAATTGAAATTATTTGAATGTTAACCGGACACTACTGAAGAGCGATATATTATGAATAGAAGGAAATTATACAATGCAGATAAAAGATAGCATGCTGGAAAACAAAGAATTTCTAAAGGCCATTATAGATGGAATCAGAGACCAGATTATGGTTATTGATAATCAATACAGGATAGAAGAGGTAAATGAGGCGCTTTTAAATAGACTCGGCAAGCAAAAAAAAGAAATTATAGGCCAGTACTGTTATAAGGTTCTTCATGATGATGATAAACCCTGTAATATTTTAAATCATATCTGTCCGGTGCAGGAAGTACTAAAAACAGGAAAACCATGCGAAGTTCTTCATACCCATTATGAGGGCCAGCTTTCATATTACAGAGTTATAGCCTATCCGATTCTGGATAAAAACGGTGTTGTTACAAGGGTGATAGAAATGGCCAGAGATATCACCAGGTGGAAAAAGAAAGGAGATCATATTTATCATATTCAAAAATTGATATTTTTAGGTAAACTGGCAGCCGGACTGGCCCATGAACTCAATAATCCATTAGGAGTAATACTTGGTTTTTCAGATCTTCTTTTAGAAAAAACAGACCCAGGAAGTAAGAATCACCAAATACTTAAAACCATAGAGAGACAGGGGCTTAATTGTAAAAGAATAGTCGAGGATCTATTAAACTTTGCCAGTCAGCCTGAAACAGATAGCTATTCTGTGGATGTGAATGAAAGTGTTGATAAAGTGCTTTCAGTGGTTGAAGATATTTTGCTTAGAGAGCAGATTGTTATAGTAAGGAACTTTGCTGAAAATATTCCCAATGCAAGGGGAGATTCAGGACGTTTGCAGCAGGTATTTATCCATATAATTACAAACGCTGTATTATCGATGCAAGAGGGAGGGCGTTTGACTGTTTGTACCAGGCTCGACGACTCAGCCCATAAAGTAGAGATAATTTTTAATTCTACAGGAGATGAAATCAGCAAAGAATGCGGAGACAAGATTTTTGGTCCGTTTTCCACCACAATAGATGACGAGGCTGGGATAGGAATAGGACTTTCCGCCAGTTACGATATAGTGTCCAACTATGATGGTAACATAAGCTTTAAGACTACGACTGATGAAGAAGGCAAAGATAGAAAAGGTTCAACTTTTACCGTTGTTCTGCCTGCTGTCTCATTAGAGAGATGATAATTTTTTGACAACTATGTATTTTCCATAAGGTTAAGGCGTTGAGAGTAATAGGATATTACAGAAAGAAATACTTTAATATAAGAAGAGCCATACTTTTGGTCGGTACTCTTATAATTGCGCTTCTTATGGTAGCCGTATATGTTGGTATGACCGCTTCCATGCAGATGAAAGAGATTATCTGTGATGATTATAATCAGCAGCAGTTGGTGTTAGCCAGGTATGCTGCCAGCAGAATGGAAAACAGCCTGGATTATATCCGTCGTGAGCTTTCACTTTTAAACCTTTCCCCTTCAATTCAATATGTTGAAAAGGTCTCTTGGGCAAGTCGGATGAATATAACATTATCCGCGATTAAGGATGAGGGGGTATTTGAAATAAAGCTTATAGACCGTAGCGGAAAGAAAGCATATATTATTGATAATAGAGGGATGTCGCTCGTTATCCATGGTAATTTTATCGATGCAGATTATTTTAAATGGGCAATTAGTAAGGAAAATAAGGATAGAATTTATTCCAGTGAAATCAAAAAAGAAAGCGCCCGGCATGCTGATAAGCTTTATATGAGTTTTGCTATACCTACCTATGAGGAATCAGTTGACGAGGCGCATCCTGTGCCAACTGGCCGTCAATCCGGAGTGCTCGTATTTACTGTTGACATAACATATCTGGTTAGAAAAGCTGCTCAGGTAATAAAACCAGGTAAAACAGGATATGCATGGGTTATAGATAAAAGAGGCTCGTTTCTTTATCATCCCCAAAGAGAATTTATCGGAGAGGATGCCTTTAAAATTCGTGAGCTGAAAGCGCCAGAAATATCTTTCACCAAAATTAACGAAATACAAAAGGAAAGAATGCTTAAAGGCAAGGAAGGTACGGGCAATTATATTTCAGGATGGCACCAGGGTATAGAAACCGAGATGG
>Ga0180009_10004112_pt1 | contig 16217 bp, 16 predicted proteins | sample OS_PC_MetaG_FD_123537 | JGI IMG/M metagenome (GOLD analysis project Ga0180009, IMG submission 123537) | Groundwater microbial communities from the Aspo Hard Rock Laboratory (HRL) deep subsurface site, Sweden - OS_PC_MetaG | ecosystem: Environmental > Aquatic > Deep subsurface > Groundwater...
AACCCGTGTATCTTTCGTAGGTTCTTGTCGCCTTATATGTAGTTGCAGAGCTTGCTCTGCGTAAAAGGGCAAAGCAAGCTTTGCCACTACAGGAGCAAATAACGGGTTCACCGAATATTTACGAAGTAATTATGAACATTCTCAATATCCTGGATTCCCGCGACTGGGACATAGTGGCCTATCAGGCCCTGCATATGTCGGTCCAGCTGCAGAAGATAGGCCATAATGTCATCCTGATGTGTCCCGACGATACGAAGCTCTACGGCGAAGCGCAGAAATACAAGCTCGCCGTCAGAGCTTTAAACATCAGGGCGAGGCTTGGCTTCTTTGAAGAGTCGCTTTACGATATAATCCATATCTACGACTGCGCTTCGGCTAATGTCATGCTGTTAAAGAAAGTATCGGCCAGCACAAGAATATTCATGAGCCAGATAAAGCTGGGCGGTCCCAAGACCCTTGAGCGGCTTAAGGTTTTTGAGCCCTATGTCACGAGGTTTATCGCCTCGTGCCCCTCGGTGCAGGATGACTTTTGCAGAGCCGTCATAGCTTCGGCCAGGACTTTTGTCGTGCCGCCCGCCATAAATATCGGCCGCTGGGAAAGCGCCATGCTGATCAAGCCCGCCATGTTCCTGAAAAGGCCGTATAAAGTCGGCGTGATAAGCATGGACCACACGCTTAAAGAGCAGGAGTTCTTTCTCAAAGTGGCCAAAACGGTCCTGGCGGCGCTGCCGGAAACCAATTTTATGGTGGTGGGCTTGCGGGACGATAAAATAAGGGAGATGGCCCGGGGGCTTGGCATCAGTCACAAAGTGGACGTGCTCTGGGAGCGCAACGACATCCCGGAAGTCATGGCCATGATGCATATATTCGTGAAGACTTCCGTCCGCGACGGATTGTCAATGGCCCTTGTCGAGGCCCAGGCCTCGGGTGTGGCCTGCGTCATTCCGCGCGTGCGGGGCCTGAGCGATTACACCGTGCATGAACGCAACGGGCTGCTGGTGGAACCCGGCAACGCCGACGCGTACGTCCAATCAATAATCCATCTTATCGAGAACCCCCAGCTCTGCCATGCCATATCCAAAATGGCGTACGACCATGTAAACTTCAATATGTCGGTGCCGGCCGTCGCCAATCTGCTGGAACGCCTCTATGAAGACTCTCTCAATACGCCGCGTGTAAAACCGGAAGAGTAGGACGGCCGCCGGCCGTTTTCCGCCACACAGCTTCGGCGGACCCCCGCCAATACAACTCGGCGGGCACGGCGCCGGTTGTTTGGCGGAAGGGATGAAAAAGAGGAGTTTTCCCCGCAGGCTTTCATCCTTCATACTTCATCCCTCATACTTCCCGGAAGTTTCAACTGAAACTTCCGGGTTAGTTATTCCGCAAGTTTTTCAAGGCGCTTTAGTATTTTCGTTTTTAAGTTCGCGTCATCGGTTAATTTAAGAGCTTTTTTGTAATTGGTTGCGGCCCAATCCGTGTTGCCGCTTTTTTCCTGGCAATATGCCAGTCCCGAATAAGCGTTAACCACATTTTTGTCTGCAACCTTGAGTTTTTTCGCTATCCTGATCGCGGCGGCGTAAAATCTTTTGGCTCTTTTGCAGTTTTTCCTCTTTATCAGCGTTAAACCCTGTCTTTCCAGAATATACACTTGCCTTTCATCATCCACGGAAATGGATTTCGAGGCATTACCGTATTGAATAAAAGCGTTTTCATAATCTCTTTGACTGAGATAATCTTCCGCGTATTCCATGTAAGCGTCATAGGTTCCGGGTTCCGAAGCCGCCAAAGCGGTTTGAGCGGCTTTGGGGGAGGAAGCATAGGCGCTTTGTTCAATTTCCGGCTCCTGATAGGTTTCAACGGGTTTTGACCTGAATTCGGAGGAATTGTATTTTACTGCAGAGACGCCGTCTCTGTTTTCCCCGAACCTTAAACCGAAAGTAATCCTGTGAACGCTTCCAAAATCTCCAAAAGGGGAAAACGCGTAATCAAGGGCGAATTTCAGCGCTTTGAAACCAAGCCCCGCCGAAATCCCGGAACCCGTGTTTTCCGAGCGTCCGCTATTATAGCCGCAGCGAATATAACCTTTAGCGCTTCGGCTTAAATCGAATTCTCCTTCCGCTCCGAAGGCGACGGAAACCGCTTCTCCGCCGGCGACTTCTCCGGCAAACCAGTATTTATGCATAAATCTATACGCCCAGCCGGCTTTATATGTCAGCGGCAGTTTAAACTCTTCGTCATGCATTTTCATTTTAGTTCCCAGATTTTGAATCGACAGTCCGAACCTGGAATCTTCGTCATTCTTCATAAGCCCCAAATCTCCGGCAAAAGCCATTCCCTTTTCATCATACGCTTCCTGTGTTATGACTTTTATGAAAAAAGCCCTGATAATATTTTTTCCGGTTGAAGACGCTCCCAATCCGAACATTCTGTCCACGGCGTTAAAGGAACCCGTTTTATTGCCGCCGGAATCATAGCTGTTCATCGCCGGACTGAAAAGAGTCGAAAAACCCGCGAAGCATGCGAGTTTTTCCGAAACCGGATGAACATAGGATATATGCTCGGTGTTTAATTCTTCTATCCATTGATTATGGGAAAGAAACAATTCGGCGTTTTTCATTAAACCCGCGCCCGCCGGATTATAAAAAATGGAAGAAGCGTCGTCGGCTATCGCGGTAAAAGCTCCGCCCAGTGCGGCGGCTCTGGCTCCCGCGTCTATTTTCAGGAAAGGCGCCGCTTCCGCGCCGACGGAAGCCGTAAGCGTTTTCGCAGCCGGTAAAAGTATTGAAAACAACAAGAATAATATTTTTAATACCACCCCGAAAGCCGGGCGCCGCTTCCGAGGCGGCTGCAAAACAGCCGGGTGCGGCGCATCAAAGGACTCCCCGGAAGCGAGTTTAGGGGCGGAAACTTGATAAAATTGTCCGTTCAAGACGGATAAGCCGCCAAAAACCGCCTGAATAATTTTATCTATGCCTTTCATCATAACGCAATTTTTTATAAGATTACCAAAAAACATAAACCTTGCCGCTTCCCTTGCCGTAATTTCCGGTTTTAACCAGGTAAATATAAAGCCCGCTCGCAACTTTCTCGTTATTCTCGTTCTTCCCGTCCCAGTAAGCGGTGTTTCCGGGAACAATTCCGGGAATATCTAAAATCTCTTTCAACGTTTTAACCAATTCCCCCGCCACATTGTAGATATATACTTTCGGCGCCGTGGCGCCGGCGGGTATGCCGGCAATGGTAAGATAAGAGGAATTAAAATAACAAGGATTCGGATAGGCTTTGAGTCCTTTTAATTTCACGCCGCCGTCGCCGTATGGCTTAATATTGAGAACGGCGTCGAGTACAACATTGAATCCAACCAACCCATCGGGAAGAATATACCACGCATCCGAAGCGCCGTTCCAGCCAAAATTTAAATGATACTCTCCCGCGGAAGAATCATAACCGTCGCAAACTATCGAATGACCGCCGGAAGCGCCCGAAATGCCAAGTTGAGCGGGTTGTCCGTTTTTCATGTTTATTTGAAGCGTTGGATAAAAATCGGGAACGCCCGAGGGTTTATAATCCGCCGAAAAGTAGCCGAATTTTTTCTTGAATGCGACCGCTGAATAAATGTGATACGTCCCCGATTCACTGCTGGTATAATCCATTTTGGCCGCCACTCCGCAGGCATAAGACAATTCCGCTTTGCCGGTATCCGTGGCAACCGGATAACTCATGTTTGAAAAATTCGCCGTCGGAGCGCTAAGATCTATGCCTCTTGTATCGGTGGTATAATTGTCTTCCGCGGTAAAGGTAACGGCGCCTGGATATTGGAAATAATTCACTATCTGGGCCATTGAAGTCGCTGCGCAGCCCGTAACGCTTCTTAAACTTGTATCCGGGTCTATCGGACAATTATTATTATACGGAGCAGACTGTTCCCACGTGGTGGATATTAGCGGACCATAAATCGCCAGTACTGCCGCTCCGGCCGGCAGAAAATTCTTTCCCTCCAGATATTTATCCCATAACGCATTGTTTTTATCTTTCACGTCCTCGGAAGTAAGAGGAACGGCTTTAAGGCGATTTTGCATATCCCAACTGACCATATGAAGCAAAATATTATTTGGCGAATCTTCCATCACAAAATTGCTGTTAAAAGAGTAAGCGATAACGGGAGTAATGTCCGTGTCGGGAGAAATTACCGCATAGCCTTTGGGGTCTAAATCCAATACATACGCCAAAATCCGCCTGGTATCCTTATCAATTAATTCTTTTGCCCGCTTTATGGAATAGTTCGCATGTAAAGCGTTTGATTTTCCCCGTGGGGATTTTAACGTTTTATTTTTTTTACGGGATATTTGGGTTTGAGCCGCTTTTTGAGCGTTATCTATAGAGACAGGTTTCGCGTTGGCAATTGAAAAACAAAAGCCGGTTAAAAATATCGAGAATATTTTTTTTGCGCTTCTTGTGACTTTCATGTTTTTAATTATTTTCTGTGATTCAGACAGTAAAAATGTCAATACTTGCGTAGGCGCCGTATCAGGGCCTATGGCCTTCAGACGGCCAAATCAAACCACAGATGAACACAGGTAAACACAGTTAAATTACAAATCCTTTATATTGCAACTATTGTAGCTGTGTTCATCTGTGTTTGCCTGTGGTTTCATATTATTTTTACAAGCCTATGGCAGTGCCGTAACAAGAGCTATGCTCATCAAACGGCCGATACTTCCCTTTATGGACTTCCACTACTGTCTGAATCACACGGATTATATCCAAGTTCTCCCGCCGGTTGTTTGGCGGAAAGTTTTCTTTGACTCGTAACTCATAATTCATAACTCAAAACTCCCGTCCGCCTTAGGCGGACGGGTTAGAACTCGCTCCACCAGCGGCCTTTTTCGTCCCTGTGGGCGCAATCAATGAAAACGGTTCCGAAATCCCGGCTTTTGGGGTCGTTGACATAGCCCCAGCCGCCGGTGTCAGTAGTCTGAAGGACCGGGGCGGGCCTGACTTTTGACGAGGCTCCGTGCCATTTAAGTTTCAGTTTCAGCGGCGCCTCGAGGCTGCCGCTTGTGACGACGTCGTAAAAATTCACGGGCGCGGAACCCTTTGAAAGCCGGAAAAGCGCCACGGCCGTGCGCATGCCGGCAAGCCTGCGGACAACCTCGGCCGCGTCCATCGAATTCAGATAATAGCGCAAAATGCCGAGGGCCGCAAAGGCCAGCGCCGCGGAGAGAATGAGGTTTTTTCCGGTTGCAGGAGACATAAAGCCTGTTATCGCGGGTGCGAAGCACAATTTCCGCCATACATACCGGCGGACCCCCGCCAATACAACCCGGCGGGCACGGCGCCGTGCTGTTTTGCGCCAAACATCCCGGGCCAGGCGGCTTATTTAAAAACTTTCACTTGCGGGTCCACACAATAATTCGCGCTCTCAAACCAGTATTTTTCCTCGGCAAATTCCGCCTCCCTGGGTTTTACCAAATAGACCCTGAGCTCTTGTTCGGTTGATTTTGCCAAAGCGGCCAATAATTCATCCTGCGCATTCGTCCACCGGCCATATTCGCTTTTAAATTCATCAACAAAGCATAGCCCCAGTTTTACGGGTTTTTCCGTGCCGGCCGGATAATTTTTATTCATTTCCATCAGCTGTCCGTAAACCAGGGCCTGCCCCAGCGCAGGGCCGATGTTAAAAGCAGGATGATTCCAACCCGTACACTCTATCAGCTCATAATAGTTCCCGCGGTCTATGATAAAATCGGCGGAAATTTTCACCTTTATCCTGCCCTGGTCTAATTCTCTTGTTTCAATTGAAAACTCGCGATGGATTTTATTCCGGGGGATTTTTTCCACCTCGACAAAATAATTATTCAGAACCGCATATTGTATCTCCTCTTCCCAGCGGCCTTGCAGCATATTTTATTCCTCCGATGAAATGTCCCGCGCCGTTATATCCGTAAGACGAAGGTGCGGCGTTAACTCTGCGGGAAACATAAAGGCTATAATACCAAAAAGACGGCCGGAGAGTCAGTCTAATAAGGTTTTTGGCAATGCCATAAAACCAATACCTTCAACCTCTCATAAAATGCTGAAAATCAAGACCCTTTCGCGTGCTTTCGCCTTTCGCTTTCGCTGGAAAACCCGCCTGACTGCCCTCCCGGCCGCCCTTTTTGCGGTTATATTGCATTATATTGTATTGTATTACCTTGCGTGTGTAAAAAGGCATTTCGCCAAAGGGCGGATCGGTTTCCGCGGGTTAAATTACAATAGTAAGCGTTATGCTTCCGATTACAGGTTTAAGGGCATAAGAGCGGGGAAGATTTTTGAAGGTTCCCGCACCGCGGCGATTCAGGGGCAATATGGAAACACAAATCCGGTACGGCGACTATATCAGGGAGATCGCGATCAATCATAGCGAGATCAGCTATAAGAATCTCACGCCCAAACTTGCGGTTGACGCGCAGGGCAGGCAGCAGCCGTATCAGCCTCCTAAACTTAAGCTCCAGGCCATGGACGTATACCGGCTTTTAACTCCTTACGTGAGCGTCAGATTCATCGAGCAGGCCAAGGCGGTCGTGCCGCTGGCGGTCTATTTGGGGCTGTTTCAGTATTTCGTGTTGAACCAGAAGGTGTCTGACGCCGCCATAGTCGGCGGCGGCCTGCTGGCGGTCATGATCGGCCTTATGCTGTTCATGGAGGGCTTAAAGCTCGGCCTGATGCCCTTTGGGGAAACTATCGGAAACACACTGCCCAAAAAAACATCCCTGCCCGTGGTTCTGACGATCGCGTTCCTGCTCGGCGTGGGCGTGACGTTCGCGGAGCCTGCGATCGGCGCCCTGCAGATCGCGGGCAGCACCGTGGATCCGGCAAAAGCCCCCTATCTGTTCAGCCTGCTGACGACCTATTCCGGGTATTTGGTCCTGGTGGTCGGCGCCGGGGTCGGACTTGCCGCCGTATTGGGGACTCTGCGTTTCATTTACGGCTGGAGCCTTAAACCCATGATCTACTATAGCCTCATCCCTACGCTGCTCATCAGCGCGGCGGCCCAGGCGCATCCCGAGTTGCATAAGATTATAGGCCTTGCCTGGGATTGCGGCGGCGTGACAACCGGACCCGTGACCGTGCCGCTCGTCCTTGCGCTTGGAATAGGCGTCGCGTCGGCGGTCGGCAAGGGGGATTCCTCTCTCTCCGGCTTCGGGATCGTGACGCTGGCCTCCCTGTTCCCGATCCTGGGAGTGCTGATCCTCGCGTTTATCCTGTCGTGCACGGTTTCTCCGGCCGACATCCTGGAAGCCGCCCGGGCCGCTAAAACAGCAGCGGCGAACATGCCGGTTCAATGGTATAATACGACCCCCGGGGCGGAAATAGTAACGGGCGTCAGAGCTATAGTCCCCCTCGTAATATTCCTTCTAGGGGTTTTAGCTTTTGTTTTAAAGGAGAAAATGAGGGACGCCGGAACTGTCCGGTACGGGATCGGATTGGCGGTAATAGGCATGGTCGTTTTTAATCTGGGGCTCACCTATGGACTGGCCAAGCTTGGGGGCCAATCGGGCGGCCTGGTCCCGGGCGCGTTTACCCAGATAGAAAAAATCGCGGGATCGCCGCTTTACGGAGCGGTTCTGGGGATTTCAATCGCGGTCGCCTTCGCGTGGGCCCTCGGCTTCGGGGCCACACTGGCGGAACCGGCGCTGAACGCGCTGGGCCTTACCGTCGAGAATTTAACCAACGGGGCTTTCAAAAAATCGCTGCTGATGTATTCCGTCGCGATCGGCGTGGGCTTCGGGATCGCGGCCGGCGTCGCCAAGATCATCTATACGATCCCGCTCACATATATCCTGATCCCGGGCTACGGCGCGGCCGTGGCGCTGACTTACATGAATTCGGAAGAGTTCGTGAACATAGCCTGGGACAGCGCCGGAGTGACGACCGGCCCGGTCACCGTTCCGCTGGTCCTGGCCATGGGGCTCGGTTTCGGGAACGCCGTAGGCGCGATAGAAGGTTTTGGAATTATTGCGGCGGCCTCGCTTTTTCCGATACTTGCGGTTCTGTCCTGCGGAGCGTACGTTCAGCGGAAAGCGGAAAAAACGGCCCAAAATCCGTCTGAGCAGCAGGCCGGCGCCCAGGAGGTTATACTATGAGTCGCCGTAATCTAACGGTTCTTACTGATGTGTCTCTGATCACCTGCATTGTGCAGCGGGGCGTGGCGGACGCGATCGTCAAGGCCGCCCGGGACGCCGGAGCGCAGGGCGCGACGGTGTACTTCGCCCGCGGGACCGGCGTCCGGGAGCGGCTCGGGGTCCTCGGCGTAGCGGTCGAGGTGGAGAAGGAAGTTATCAATATCGTCGTCGCCACGGACCAGGTGGACTATGTCTTCGAGAAAATGTTCCTGGCCGGGAAACTGGATACTCCGGGCATGGGGTTTATTTACTCGGCCCCGCTGGATAAGGCGGCTACGTATATTCCGCAGGCCCTCCTGGAGAAGCTTCAGGCCGGGGCGGGCCGGGGAAAAAGCCCGGGCTCTTCGCACGGGGGCGGGGCGCAGGGGGAGCGATGAAGGCCGGCGCGGGGCATAAAGCGATCGTTCTGAATACATTTCCCGGAAAAGGGATGCCGCTTGTGGAGAGCCTTTTTTCGCGGGGGCTTAAAATGGTGGACCTTCAGCATGCCCGGGGCTCCTTTCCGGGAGGGCCCGTCGATCGAAAGGGAGACCCGGTGCAGACAGAGATCGAAATCGTAACGTGCGTCGTGGAGGAAAGCGTCTCCGGCGGGATTTTTTCCCTGATCCATGAACTCGCCGGGCTGGATAAACAATGCGGCGGATTCATGTATATGCGCACCCTTAACGCAAGCACCACTTTAAACCTTCCGGATAAATCCGCAATAGAGAGCAGGCCTTGACTTTTGGTTTCCGGATTACGGAGTCGTCGGCGCTTCGGCCTTTGGGTTTTCGGTCACGGTGAATACGGCCGCGGCCAGAACCGCGCCGTTCTCATCGGTGACTTCCACTTTCCAATTGCCGGGGCGGACGTTCTTGGCGCTCCAGACTCTCCAGGGGCTGCCGCCGATCTGAAGCTCCACTTCGGCCGCTTTTTTTTCATTAAAATAGTAAACGTGCCATATCTTTGCCGGAGTGGCCGCGGCGGTGATTTTTGTCCAGGTATAGACCTTTACCGTGTCTTTGTCAAAGGCCGAGGTCTCGTCGACCGGCTCTTTGTTCTCCACCGACGCTGCGGTGACTATTTTTTCCACTTTTATGCCGGAGGCCGGAGCCGGGGCCGCTTTAGTTTCGACGGCCGGGGCCTGGGCATAAACATAGCCCGAAACCGCCGCCAGTATCCCTGCAATAAGCAATTTTTTCATATGGTTCTTTCCCTCCTTCTCGTTTCCCGCTATGCTTATTATACTTAAAAATGCCTTTATTCGCGCCGGTCTTATTTGTTAGAATTTTTGTAATGAAATTGCGCAAGATGCTGCTGCTGGGTATCCCCGCGATCGTGGTTTGGGTAATGGGCATATTCGTTCTGGGTGTTTTCCTTATAAAATGGTTCTGGATGTGGACTATCCCGGAATTATTGCCCGGAGCGGTAGCCGCGGGACACGTGGCCGCTAAGATCTCCTGGTGGACGGCGCTGAAGCTTTCCGTCCTTGTTGCGCTGCTCGCGGCGATAACGAACATTTCAAAAGATTAGGTAACTGCCCAGGTTCCAGGTTCACAGTTCAGCGGTTCAACGGTTGAAAATCAGGGAACATAAAAAGATTATGAAAAAATAACCCTGAACCCTGAACCTTAAACCCTGAACCTTGAACCTGATAACCTGAACAGTTACGAATTACGGCAAAAACCAAGAGTATGGGAAAATCAAGGGTTTGGCCAAAGTTTCCACCGCTATTCGCTATTCGCTATTCGCTATTCGCTCTCCTCTTGCTTCTGTCCGCCTGCTCGCGGCCGAAGCCGCTTTCCGATGCCGCTTCCATAGTCCTGTGGGAGCAGGAAGACGCCCAGGTAGCCCCCTATATAGATTCCGTTCTCGACGCCTTCAAAAAACTTCCGGAAAACGCGGGCCTGGAAATAACCCGGACCCATTACCAGACCGAAGATCTGCGCTCTCAGTTCCAGGCTGCGTCGCTGGCCGGCGTTCCGCCGGACCTGCTGATGGGGCCTTCGGACACAGCCGGGCTTTACGCCGTTTCCGGTTTCATCAGCCACGTGGACGGGTTAATGGACATGTCCAGGTACAACAAGGCCGTGGTCCAGGCCATAAGCCTGGACGGCCATGTCTGGGGCGTGCCGGTCTCGAACGGCAACCACCTGATGTTTTTTTATAATAAAAAATTCGTCAAATCCCCGCCGAAAGATACCGACGAACTTTTTAATTTCTGCGCCAGGGAGGCGCCTAAGTATAAACTTGATTTCTGCATGGCCTTCGACCTGGGCGAACCCTTCTGGCTCGCGCCCTGGCTCGGCGCTTTCGGCGGCTGGCCCATTGACAATAAGACCCCCACGCTGGATACCCCGGCCATGCGTTCGGCCATAAATTTCTACCTGGACCTTAAATACGCCAAAAAATACGTGCCGCCGGAATGCGATTATAACTGCATGGACTCGCTTTTTAAGGAAGGCAAGACCGCTTTTATAATAAACGGAGATTGGGCGCTGTCCGGCTATCAGCAGCATTTTAAAACAAATTTCGGTCTGGCCCTCATTCCAAAACTCTCAAAGACCGGCCTCTATCCCTCGCCCATGGTAAGCGGAAAGTATTTCATGGTCAGCTCCGGCGTGAAACCCGGGAAACTTGAGCTGATAAAGCGGCTTATGGAATTTTACACCAACCGGGAAAACCAGATAAGACAGTTCAAGGAGCTTCAGCGCCTGCCGGCTCTGACCGAGGCCTCCAAAGCGCCGGAAATAACGGCTACGGAGGTGTCCAGGGTGTCCATGGATGAGATCTCCAAAGGCAGGCCCATGTCCATGGCCACCGAAATGCGCGCGGTTTGGGATTCGGCCCGCAATTACCTGGGCCTGGCCATGTCAAGGAAACTGAGCGTTGAGGACGCCACGCGCAAAATGCAGGAGAACGCCGACTCCAGGATCGCGGAGATGAATCGCTGAAGTAGGTTGTAGATAGTAGGTAGTAGGTGGGGAACAGATATTTAAGAACCTCAACTCCGCATTCCCCTATCTACTACCTACACACTACTAGCTAGTTAGTCCTGAAAAACTTAAGGACTAACTATGATTACGGTGATTTTAAATAAAGAGATTACAGTGATAAACCAACACGATTACAGTGATACGGCAATAATTCGGTAATCTGATATTCCTTACTATCACCGTCATCTCTTTCTCATTACTGTAATCGTTTCTGTTATCACTGTAATCATTAGTTGCGACTTTTTCAGGAGCAACTATCTGCTTTTTTTATATGGATATCCTTTATTCTATATACGAAGTGCTGTGGTTCGTCCTGATAGTGGCCGCCGGCATAGCGGCCATAGAAGGCTATTTCTATTATCACTTCAAATTACACGACAGAAAATGGTTTATGGCCGTTTCGGCGGTTTTTTTCCCGCTTGCCGCGGTTCTTCTGTGCCGCTATGTCGGCCTTGTCCAGGGCGCCGGCAGCGGCGAGCTCTGGGCCTGGTTCTTTATAACGCAGGTTATCATAAATCTGTTTTTCAAACATATTATAAAGGGCCGGTTCTCCCTCCCTTACATGCTGCTTGCCCCCGCCTTCGTGGGCCTGGCGCTGCTTTTGGTTTATCCATTCGTTTTTCAGATCTATCTTTCCTTCCACGACCTGAAACTGACCACCATTATGGCCTGGAAGAATACCGGCCATCTGCCCTTCGTCGGCATCCAGCAGTATATAAACGTCTTCACCACCTCCCCCCTGTCGGAAGTGTCTTTCTGGGCTCTTCTTTTGCGCACGGTCTGGTGGACCTTTATAAACGTGTTCTTCCATGTGACCGGCGGTTTCGCCCTGGCCCTGCTGTTGAACAATAATATAAGGTTCAAGGGTATTTACCGGACGCTTTTGGTGATACCATGGGCAATGCCGCAGGTCGTGGCCGTGCTGGCCATGCGCGGAGAATTTCACTCACAGTACGGGTTCGTTAATATCATGCTGGGTAAACTCGCCGTAGCTTTCCCCGCTCTGGCCGCGATGGGGTTTGGTCCCGTTCAGTGGCTGAGCGATCATCCGCTTGCTACCTGCACGCTGATAAACATCTGGCTTGGCATACCGTTCATGATGGTGGTAATACTCGGCGGCCTGCAATCAATATCCTCCTCCTATTACGATGCCGCCGATATAGACGGCGCCTCTTATTTTCAGAAATTGCGCTATATAACCGTACCGCTTATCAGGCCGGTGCTGATGCCCGCGGTGACGCTGGGCACGGTCTGGACATTCAACAACATCAACGTTATTTACCTGGTGACCGGGCAGTCCGGGGGCACCGAGCGGGCGGATATTCTGGTTTCGGCCTTGTATAAAGCGGCTTTTACCTATAACCGGTACAGTTATTCAGCGGCTTTCGCCATAGTGATATTCGCCATTTTATTCTTCATTTCGGTGTTCTATCTGAAGACTTTCGACGCGGCGAAGGACGAACGGTAACAGCAGTGGATAGTGAATAGTGGCTAGTGGTTAGTGTATGGCAAAAACTTATAAATTATGAACAAAGAAGCCGCGGTTTACAGAAGAAAGAAACTTTTGAAATACCTGCTGATCCACGCGGTCATTATCACCGTCGTGGTGGTCTGCGTTTATCCGCTTTTGCGCATCTTGTCTATCTCTATCAGGCCGGGTGACAGGGTGATCTCCACCGACCTGTCGCTTATCCCGTCAGGGGCCGATTTCGCCGCGTATCTGAGGCTGTTAAAAGACACGATGTTCCTGCGCTGGCTCTGGAATTCGCTTATAATAACCGTCGTCACGTCCTTTATCGGGGTAAGCCTGGCCTCCACCGCCGCCTACGCGTTCTCGCGGTTCAAGTTCCCGGGCAAAAAGTCCGGGATGATACTCCTGCTCTCCACGCAGATGATACCGGCCGGCATGCTGATACTGCCCCTTTTCCTGATGATAATGAAGCTGGGCCTGATGAATACCTACCTCGGCATGATAATCGCGTATTCGGTGTCTTCTTTGCCGTTCAGCATCTGGATACTCAAAGGCTATTACGATACCATCCCCCGCTCGCTCGAGGAGGCCGCGCTGGTGGACGGAACCAGCCAGATAGGGGCGTTCTACCGCATCATCCTGCCGCTTTCCACCCCGGCCCTGAGCATAGCTTTCCTGTTCAATTTTACCACCGCCTGGAACGAATATCTGGTGGCCCGGGTGGTGCTTTTCAGCGCCAAGCAGTACACCTGGACCCTGGGACTTTTTGAGCTGCAGGGCCAGTATATAACGCAATGGGGCATGTTCGCCGCCGGCTCCATGCTGGTGACCGTGCCGGTGCTGATGGTGTTTTTATATTCGTCCAAATGGCTGCTGTCGGGGCTGACGCTGGGCAGCGTTAAAGGATAATGCAAAAACGGCTGCTTGGCGGCTGGGCAGCTGGACAGCTAGACGGCTTTTTAAGGTTTGCAGACCTTATGGCTGCCAAGCCGTCTAGCCGCCTGGCAGTCAAGCCGCCCAGCATAACAAAGGAGTTCTTTTATGGCTGACGTCAAATTTTTAAAGGTCACAAAAAAATTCAACGAAAACGTGATTCTGAACGGCGTGAGCGTGGAAATAAAAGACCATGAATTCGTGGTGATAGTCGGACCTTCGGGCTGCGGCAAGACGACTCTGCTGCGGATGCTTGCCGGCCTTGAAGAAATAACGGCCGGCGATATCCACATAGATAATATCCTCGTCAACAACATACACCCCAGCAAACGCCAGATAGCCATGGTTTTCCAGGATTACGCCCTTTACCCCCATATGACCGTGGAAGAGAACATGAGCTTCGCGCTGCGCCTGATGAAGATGGACAAGCGCGAGATCTCCGCCAGGGTGCATGAGGCGGCGGCCATACTGCAGCTGACGAAACTCCTCAAACGGATGCCCAAGCAGCTTTCCGGCGGTCAGCGCCAGCGCGTAGCCATAGGCCGCGCGATAGTCAGAAAGCCGAAGGTTTTTCTTTTCGACGAGCCGCTTTCGAATCTGGACGCCAAGCTCAGGGAAGAGATGCGCGTCGAGATAGCCAAGCTCTATCAGCGCCTGAACGCCACTATCATCTATGTCACCCATGACCAGGTGGAGGCCATGACGCTCGCCGGCAGGATAGTGGTGATGAACCACGGGATCATCCAGCAGACAGGGACGCCCATAGAAGTTTACCGCAAGCCCGATAATCTTTTCGTCGCGGGCTTTATCGGCAGCCCAACCATGAATTTTCTGCACGGCAAGCTGTCCGCGGAAGGCGAAAAGCTGTTTTTAAAAAATGACTCCCTTACCCTGTACATTCCCCCGTTCCTTCTGGCGGACGGCGCCAGGAACGCCGGGCGGGAGGTGGTGCTGGGAATCAGGCCCGACGATGTGCTGGTCGGTTCCGGGACCAGGGAGAACTGCTCCGAAAAGATAGAGGGCGTCCTGGAAGTCAGCGAATTGCTGGGCCACAGGGAAAACCTCTATATCAAAGCGGGCGAAAACCGGGTCCTGGCCACCGTGGAGGCCTTCTTCAACCAAAGCCCGGGCAGCAAGGTGTCCGTCAGGTTCAATTACCGGAATATGCATGTCTTTGACAAAAAAACGCAGCAACGGATCAATAACTAAACAGGCAGAGGTCAGTGATAGAAGTATGCTTCCTTACCTCCTGCCTCTTACTTCTGATTTCTGACCTCTTTAATTTTAAGTCTCACCTTTACTGCTTCGGAGGAAACCGCCAAGAACGCAAAGGGTTTACGCTAAGAACGCAAAGGTTATCCGCCTGAGGCGGACCCGCCGTTTGGCGGGCAAGCCGTTAACGTAAACTCTCTTATAGTGTAATCTCTTCAATTTATCGCTGTAATCTCTCCAAACAGATTCACTCTGTGTCCTTTGCGTTTGCTTTGCGTTCTTTGCGGTTAAAATCAAGATCAACCGTATACGGAAGCTGAGCAGTTACAATTTTAGGTATAATTTAGACAGGTGAAAAATTTAGCGGTTCCTGAACCGGAGGTAAAAATGAAAGCTGTTATCGATGCCGAAGCGTGCATAGGCTGCGGGCTTTGCGCCAGCGACTGCCCTGAAGTGTTCGAACAGAAAGACGAAAAAGCCGTGGTGATAGGCGATTCCGTTCCCGCCGGCAAAGAAGAGGCCTGCACAACGGCGGCCACCAATTGTCCGGTGACCTGCATTAAGTTAGAATAGCAGACTGACTTTTAAAAATTTTTGCCGCAAAAATTTTTACCTGGGGCAAGAGGGAGTTTGGCCGTCTGATCCGAAAAATTCGTCCCCCCAAGCTTGGGGGGACGAATTTTTCGGGCTAACGTATGAATGTCAAAAACGCCAATACCGCTAAACTGCACGTGGTGAAGCTTTCCGTGGTTTCCAACACGGTCCTGGTGATATTCAAGCTGATAGCGGGGCTTGTCATCGGTTCCGTGTCGGTGCTCTCGGAGGCCATACATTCCGGCATAGACCTTGTCGCGGCGCTTATCGCGTATGTCGCGGTGCGTTCCTCCGCCAAGCCGGCCGACAAAGACCACCATTACGGCCACGGCAAGTTCGAGAACATCTCCGGGTTCATAGAGGCGGTCCTGATCTTCCTGGCGGCCGCCTGGATAATTTACGAAGCGGTTAAAAAGCTCATCCACCCCCAGGCTATAGAACTGATAGGCTGGGGCATCCTGGTCATGGGGCTTTCCGCTTTTGTCAATATGGTGGTTTCGCAGATGCTTTTTAAAGTGGGCAACGCCACCGATTCCATAGCCATAAAGGCCGACGCCTGGCATTTGAGGACCGACGTTTATACTTCCCTGGGCGTCATGGCCGGGCTGTTCCTTATCTGGCTTATAGAGCTCGTCTGGGTGGGACACCATGTCCACTGGATAGACCCGGTCATAGCCATCCTGGTGGCTCTTTTGATAATAAAAGCGGCGTATAACCTTACGGCGCAGTCCATGGGCGACCTGCTTGACGGTTCGCTGCCGAAAGAGGACAACACGAAGATAGAGGGGCTTATAAGCGCGCAGAAAGGCGTGATAAGCTTTAAAAATTTAAAGACAAGAAAAGCCGGAGCGACCCGGTTCATAGAGT
>Ga0180009_10004113_pt1 | contig 16216 bp, 15 predicted proteins | sample OS_PC_MetaG_FD_123537 | JGI IMG/M metagenome (GOLD analysis project Ga0180009, IMG submission 123537) | Groundwater microbial communities from the Aspo Hard Rock Laboratory (HRL) deep subsurface site, Sweden - OS_PC_MetaG | ecosystem: Environmental > Aquatic > Deep subsurface > Groundwater...
GAGGTGGGCCGGCTTTTCGTCTATCTGGTCGTGAGCATCGCCTACGTATCCTTTTGGCTCGGTCTGTCCATCCTGTTCTCGATATTCTTCCGGTCCGTGGCCACATCGGCCCTGGCCGCCGTGGCCTTTTGGATATTCTTTTCCTTTTTCATTCCCTTCGGATCAAACCTGCTGGCCAGCGCCGTCGTTCCCATCGACAACCCGGAAGACGTCGAACAGGTCATGAGATACAACAAGGTCGCACGGTCCGCCATCCTGGCTTCGCCGGTGATCCTGTACACCGAGGCCACTTCGGGCGTGCTGGACCCGTTCCGCCGCACGACCAAGAGCCTGATCCGGATGGGCCGCATGGAACAGATTTCCATGAGCCGTTTCAGAAACCCCCTGCCCCTGGACCAGTCCATCCTGGTCGTGGTACCCTACCTGACAACCATCCTGGGGCTGACCGTGATCTGTTTCGGAGTCTCCTACATGGCCTTCATGCGCCAGGAGATTCGATCGGCCTGACCGGACGCTTTCAGCATGCTGAAAAACGCCGCCGCCCCCGGACACCGGGGGCGGTTTTTTTGGGGTGGGCCCGCCGGGCGGGACCAGCCGGGCCGGGAGCGGAATTTCATATCCGGCTTGAGGCAGCCTGACCGGGCTTCGAACTGAACCGGGGCGGGATGGTCGGGGAGGTAATAATTACGCTCGCGCCAGGGCATGGCCACTTGACCGGAAGGCGCTTCATGGATATCATTAGCTTCGGGAAAGAGGTGATGGGCGATGTTCCGTTGCTTCGTCATAGTCTTGAGCGTCCTGGCCTTCATGGCCCATGCCGGGCTCGGGGCGACTTGTACAACATCTTCGTCTTTCGGCGATCCCACCGCTTCTCCCAATTTCAATACGGGCATCTCATCTAAAAAAGCCGCATGGCCGGTCCAGGCCGCCTACCGGGACGGGACCGGACCGTCCGATACGGTCTTCCCTCTGCATCGTTCCCGGCTGGGCCTGGACACGAAACCGGCCTCGATCTGGCCCGCGCCGACCGGGAACCCGGATGCTTCGATCCGGCATGCTCACAACGATGCGAACCTTCTTGGTCATTCATCGGCTTCCTCCGGCATTCTCGGCGGAAGTCGCCCTCATGGGCCGCTTTTGTTCCTTCGAACCGTATCCCTGCGAATTTAAATCCCTTTCCATCAGCGTTACCAGCGGAATTCCGGCTGACGCCACATGGGGCCGAGCCTCGCCTGGCGGAACCCGGAGTGATGCCACGGGACCCGGCCGATATTTGCATCGCGAATAGCCGGTCGGAGGCTCGCGGCAATCGAGGGACGGACGATTCTCGGGAAGGAGCAATTGCCATGACGAAAAAGAGACTATGGCAGATGATCGGGTTTTCGATTCTTTTCACTGGCCTCATGCTGGATGGTTACGAGGGATATCGATATGTTACCATGGGCGCCGACTATGAGTTGGCGGCCGTGGTCACGGTGAAGATTTTGTCTGGTTTTTTTGTCATTCTGGTAGGATTATTGATAGGCTGGGTGTCGGTAACCGCCGATTTTTAGCATGCGAGGAGCGGGCGAAAATTTCTCGATGGGTCGCCTTGATACGGGTGGCAGCTTGAACATGCAGGGCGGGCGCATTAATCGCGGCTTGCCGCGGGGTTAGCCCGCCAACTCATTATGTATTTTCCCCTTGCATGTCGAAGATTCCCCGCAGCCAGGCTGCGGGGAGCTTCAACCAAGGAGGCCGCGTGTATGACCTTGTTGGGTAAAAAAAGAGCCTCCGGCGCGGGTTCCCACCTCAGACTCCTCTTGATCGTATTTGTTTTTCTGGTCTTTTTGGCCGTCGGCCTCGGGGGCTACCGAATCACCATCTATCGCATCCTGAAAACCGAGTTGCAGGAAAGGACCCTGGCCACGGACAACGTCCAGGTGGAAATGGGCGCGCAGGCGATTTACGGACATCAGAAGAACATATTGGACACCCTGTTCTTTCAGGCCAGGCATCGCCATTTTATCGAGGCCTTTGTTTCCCGAAATTCCGAGGCGCTTGCATCCCAGCTTTCCGACCTGGTCCAAAACCCTGAACTGATATCGGTCTATCTGCTGGACGTGGCAGGCGATGAAGTCCAGCATTTGTCGTCACCGTCTTCTCCTCCGTCCATGCCGGTCATTGACAAGCGGTGGTTCGATGGAATTCTCCGGGGCCGAACAAGGTATTTCTCCGGGCCGGTCGTTTTCGCGGGCCGGAGCGAGCCCTCCCTGATTCTGAACGCCATCCCGTTCGATGGGCCTGATGGGCGTCTGCTTGGAGTCCTGGCCGCTTTTCAAAAACTCGACGTCTGGGCGGCCTTTTTTTCCAAATTCCCGGTCCAACACGGCCGTTGCATCTATCTGCTCGATGAGTTCGGCCGTCCTGTGGCCAGCAGCAGCCCTGAGGGGGGCTGCGTATCACCTCCGTCAGCCGAGGCCGCTCGACTGATCGGCGACGGTCATACGGCCGGTGAAGCCGCGGGGGCCCTGGTTGCCCAGTCCGGGACCGACCGCCCTGTTTTCCTTTCCGTCGCGCGAGTGCCGTTGGTCAACTGGGTGTTGCTGATCACCAGCGACTACCATACGGCCATGGCCCCGATGCGGGCCATGCTGATCAACATCAACCTGTTTCTCGGGTTCATCGCTATTTGTCTCATCGCCCTGGGAGGCCTGTTATATGCCCGGTACCGTGTTCAGAAACAGGCCCTGACCATGGCGGAGAACCAGAGCAAACAGCTCGAGGCGGAAGTCGGTCTGCGGACCGGGGACCTCGATCGTTCCACGAAACGATACCGGAATCTGGTCGAAAAGATGCCGGACATCATTTATGAGACGGATGAAGCCGGGCGGCTGACCTTTGTTTCAAGCGCCACGAAAAGCGTTCTGGGATTCGAACCGGAAGAAATGGTGGGGGCGCCTTGGCGGAACTGGGTGTATGAAGACGACCGGGGCAAGTTTGACGAACAGTGGGCCCGGCTGGCCCAGGGTTACGACGCGCCGCCCGTCCTGTCTCTTCGGCACATCGACCGGGAGGGGCAACTTCGGTGGCTGAGCATTCATTCCCGGGCGGTGTTCGATGGTCGGAAGCGTTTCACGGGCTGGCAGGGCGTATCGCGGGACATCACCAAGGAGATTCAGACCGACCAGCGTATCAGGGAATTGTCGCATCAACTGATTCGGGCTCAGGAAGAGGAACGCCATCGCCTGGCTCTGGACCTCCATGATGAAATGGGGCAGGTCCTGAGCGCCCTGAAGATCGGACTTTATTCGCTTTTGGAAAAGGGAGCGACCGACCAGGAGCAGACAGGACCTGAAATCGAAAAACTCATCCAGTTGAGCCAAAAAATCATGAACCGGATACGCACGCTGGCCTATCACCTGCGGCCGGCCATCCTGGACAATTTCGGCCTGGAGGCCGCCGCGGCAGACCTTTGCGAGTCCTTGGCCGAAGACTTCGATGTAACGATCACTCCCCGGATAAGTCGTCTTGAAGAGGATCGGCTCTCTCCGGAAGTGAAGACCACCATGTTCCGATTTATTCAGGAGGGGTTGACCAACGCCGTGCGCTATTCCGGCAGCGACCAAATCTCGGTGGAACTCCTGATGAGGGGGAGCATCTTGTCGGCCACCATCCGGGACAGTGGGCAAGGTTTCAATGTGGACCAGGCCCTGGATCGGGCTCTGGCGGAAAAGAAGCTGGGCCTGTGGGGGATGAGCCATCGTCTGGAATTGATCGGAGGGCGTCTGCTGATTTCGTCCTCCCCGGCCGGTACCGTCCTGGAAGGCATCATCGATATAGGAGGCGGTCATGACTTCAAAGTATCGGGTTCTCATCGCTGACGACCACGACATATTCCGGGAAGGCCTGCGCAGCGTCCTGGCCCGAAACACCTTTCTCGATGTCGTCGGCGAAGCCGCTCACGGCCGCGAGGCGTTCGAACAGACACTCAGTCTCAAGCCGGACCTGGTCGTCCTGGACGTGGCCATGCCGGAACTCAACGGCATTGAAGCCGCCAGGTTGATCATGGAGGCCAGCCCGAAGACGAAAATCATCATCCTGTCGGTCCATTCCAGAAAGCGCTTCATTCTGGAATCGCTCAAGGCCGGGGCCAAAGGATATATCCTCAAGGATTCCGCCGGCGAGAAACTCCTCGATGCCGTATCGGCGGTGCTCAAAGGAGAATACTATCTCGATTCCCCGGTGGCCAGCCATATCGTCTCCGAGTTTTTGGCCGTGCCCGGAGCGGCCGCGGCGGACAAGCTGAAGACCAGGGAACTGACCGACCGTGAAAGAGAGGTCCTTCAACTGATTGTGGAAGGCTACTCGAACCGGCAGATCGCCGAAAAGTTGTGCGTCAGTTCCAAGACGGTGGAAAACCATCGCACCAGCATGATGAACAAGCTTGACCGCCACGACGTCATCGGCCTGGTCAAGTATGCCATCGCCACCGGACTGGTGGACCCGGATTCGTGGAGCCATTGACGCATCCGTCCCGCCGATAGACCGAACAGCCGGCCGGCCCGTTTCCGCCTGTGCCCACCCCGGTTGAAACGGTTTTTCCGACCCGGTAGGGTGTTTCCCCTAAGGCAAAAAGAGGCCCCGGCCCGCCCCGAAATGAAGTCCGCAACCTATTTAAATGAAGTCACTATAAAAATATAATATTTCCCAACATGGGAGAAGCAAAATTGACAGGGAAGATCGGCGTTTTGGTGATCGACCCGGACGGAGACATCCGACACTGGATGGAGCGGCTGCTCAACCGGACGGACAATTTCACCTGCCTGGGGGCGGCGGCGTCCGTACTGGAATTATCCGGGGATGCCGACCGAATCCGTCCGGCCATGATCCTGGTCGACGCACAGAGTACTTCGCTGCCCGGATCGGACCTGATCCGCCATTTGAGGGGGGTCTATCCGGCTGCAAAGGTCGTTATCATGGAAATCGAGGAAGGCGGGAGATACGAAAATCTCGCCAGGAGGATCGGAGCCGATGCCTATATATCAAAATCCAGCGTTCCCGAGAGTCTGGACGATCTGAAACGGCGACTTTTCATGCAGGGCGGGATTGAATGAAAGGAAAGAAGACAATTGGGCCGTCTCTGGCCGTCTTGCTGATCCTGCTGCCCGGCCCGCGGCGCTTCGGGTCATCAGCATCAACCAGCGGAACCTGATGAAGACAACGGCCGGAGAAGGCTCGGGAGGCTTGAGGTGAATCTGAAGAAAGCGGCGCTGGTCGCGTCTTTCGACCTGCTGATGTTGGGCGAGTTGACCTGGGTCGTTTACCTGGGCAGTCTTTCGCACGATAAGATCGCCTGGACTTTTTTTAACACCTTTCTGCCCTTGATCGTTTTCACGCTGGTGGCTTTCCGATTGAACATGCAGAGCTCGTTCGGCCAGACGGTCCGGGTGTCCATGGACTCCGGTCCGAACAGGGACGGGCATTGAAGTTATTGATCCAGGCCGGGCCAGGAGGCGAAATCGAGTTCCGACCGGCCGAAGCGCGGACCTCGAGGATTTGATGCTCCGTTATCGGGAGTTGAAGCTCCCCTCGACAAGCCGCGGGGAACGCGCCCGCCCCGCGGGTCCAAGCACCTCTTGCGGGCCAACAATGAGGTCCTGTCGATTATCGTCGCAATCGAGGCCCTGTAGGCAGGGGCCTTCGAGGTCCTTATCAAGCCGTTCCGTTTGAGCGACTTGTATAACCTGAAAGGCGTAGACCCGCCCCCGGTCGGGCCGGCGGAACTGGAATTGGAACCCCCGTTGGGGAAAGAAGCGGGGACAAGGATGGATCAAGGCGGCCCGACGCCGCCCGACACCGAAAGCAATGGGTAAGGAAACACGGGTCATGGAAAATGAAAAATTGCAGAACCTGATCGACACCTTGAAGAAGCAGGGTGTGGAAAGCGGCGAAGAGGCGGGGCGGCGGATCGTGGCGGAAGCCCGGGCGCAGGCGGACGAAGTCCTGGAACGGGCCCGGACGGAAGCGGCGTCCATCGTGGACCAGGCCCGGGCCGAGGCGGAGCGGACGCTCAAGCGGCTCGAGTCCTCCATGGAGGTGGCCGCCTCCCAATTCATCAACCAACTCAAGCGGTACATCGAGGAAAAACTCCTCGATACGCCCTTGCGCGCGGGGATCGATTCCAGCCTGGGCGATCCGGATTTCCTCAAAAAGCTCATGCTGACCGTGGTCGAGCGTTTCGGCAAGGACAACCGGCCGGAGGCGCTCCGGCTATTGCTGCCGAAGGAGGCCGGTGAAGAAATCAAGCGGTACGCCGCCGGACTCCTGGCCGGACATGCCGGTGGGGCGGTCAACGCCGATGAAGTCGCGGTCCGGGACAAGCAGATCGCCTTTGGATTCATGGTCGACAAGCAGAGCGGCAATATCCGGCTGGACTACACGACCGAGGCCTTCCTGTCCCTGTTCCTTGAATTTATTACGCCGGAATTCCGGAAGCTGTTCACGGACGTGGAGTTCGAGGTTCAGACCGGGCGATGAAGTACCATTTCCTGGCCTCGTACCTTCCGGAGATTCACCGGGAGGATCGGCGAGTCAAGTTCGGCCTGTCCGACATGATCTCGGAACGGTTTCATATAGCCGACCGGGACTGGCGGGAAGTGGACCTGGTCCTGCTGCGCGGCGACGTGATCATCGTTGAACGGATTCTGGCCGGCCTGACGCCGATCCCCGGTCCGTCCCTGCATCCGCCCGGCTTTTGGCGGGACCAGATCAAGTCCCCGGCCGAAGGTCCGGAATTCATTCTCGATTTCTTGCGCGGGCCGGGCACTGAACCGGTCGGACCCTCGGACCGGGACCGGTTCTACGCCGCCTATTTCGAGCATGTGCTGGCCGAATCGGAAAGCCAACTGTTACGAGGATTCGTAGGGCTGGAATGGGACCTGCGCAACGTTCAGGCCGCCGTCCGCGCTCGCCGGAGGGGCCTGGAGCCGGCGAGTGTGGTGGTCGGGGCCGGGGAAACGGTCGAGGCGCTCGGGGCTTCCCGGGCCGAAGACTTCGGCCTGGCTTCCGAGCGCAAATGGCTGGAACGGGTCCTGGCGGCGAAAACGCCGGACGACGTCCAGGCCGTCCATGAAATCGTCTTGTGGGACTACCTGGAGGAATCCATCGGGATGGACCCATTCAACTTCAGCGTCATCCTGGCTTATATCCTGAAAATCCAGATTCTGGAAAAGCGTCTGGCCCTGAGCGAGGAAACCGGCCTGGAAGTTCTGAGGAAATTGGAGGCACGTGAGGCATGACGGCGAATGGAAGTATTACCGCCGCGTACGGGAACATGATGACCGTCCGGTTCGAGGAGAGCGTGCGGCAAAACGAGGTGGCCTATCTTCGCCTGGCGGACGGCAGCCGCCTGAAGAGCGAAGTGATCCGTATACGCGGAAACCAATGCAATTTGCAGGTATTCGAGGACACCCAGGGCATCAAGGTCGGTGACCCGGTCGAATTCACCGGGGAGTTGCTCTCCGTGGAGCTCGGTCCCGGCCTGCTGCGGCAGATTTACGACGGGCTGCAGAACCCGCTGCCGGAACTGGCGTCTTCCGCAGGCCTGTTTCTCAAGCGCGGATTGTATTTCGACGGTCTGGACCGATCACCGCGCTGGGATTTCACGCCCCTGAGCCGGCAAGGGGACCGGGTGGCCGCCGGCCACGTCCTGGGCTGGGTTCCGGAAGGCAAGTTCCAGCACATGATCTTCGTCCCCTTCAGCTTCATCGGGCAGGGGACGATAACCCGGATGGCTTCGCCGGGCCTTTACACGGTCGACGAGGTCGTCTGCGAACTCGAGGGAGACGACGGCCAGCGCCATCAACTGAACATGATCCAGCGCTGGCCGATCAAGACGCCCTTGCGCCACTACGAGGAGCGGCTGCTGCCGATCGAGCCGCTGGTGACGGGCTGTCGAATCATCGATTCCTTCTTCCCGGTGGCCAAGGGCGGGACGGCCTGCATCCCCGGCCCCTTCGGTTCAGGCAAGACCGTCCTCCAGCAACTCATCTCCCGGTACGCCGACGCGGACATCATCATCGTGGCCGCCTGTGGCGAGCGGGCCGGCGAGGTCGTCGAGACCCTTCGGGAGTTCCCGCATCTGATCGACCCTTACACCGGCAAGACCCTGATGGAGCGGACGGTCATCATCTGCAACACCTCCTCCATGCCGGTCGCGGCCCGGGAGGCTTCGATATACACCGCGGTGACCATCGGGGAATACTATCGCCAGATGGGTCTGGACGTCCTCCTGCTGGCGGACTCGACCTCCCGCTGGGCCCAGGCCCTCCGGGAAATGAGCGGCCGTCTCGAGGAGATTCCCGGCGAGGAGGCCTTCCCGGCCTACCTCCAGTCCCGTATCGCGGAGTTTTACGAACGGGCCGGGGCCGTCCGCCTCGCGGACGGCAAGCAGGGCTCGGTGACCGTGATCGGGACCGTCTCCCCGGCCGGCGGCAACTTCGAGGAACCGGTGACCCAGGGCACGCTGGCCGTGGTCGGCTCCTTCCTGGGCCTGACCTGGGAGCGGTCGAACGCCCGGAGGTTCCCGGCCATCGATCCGCTGATTTCCTGGTCCAAGTACCTGGACCAGATGGACAAGCGGCTCAACGAAATCCAGCCGGACTGGGTCAGCCTGATCAAGAAGGCCCAGCGGCTGCTTTTCGAGGGCAGTGAAATCAAGAAGCGCATGGACGTGGTCGGCGAGGAGGGCACGGCCCTGAACGAATTCGTGCTCTATCTCAAGGCCGAATTCCTGGATTCCGTCTATCTGCAACAGAACGCCTTCGACGAAGTGGACGCTTACAACGCCATGGACCGGCAGGCCAGGACCTTCTTGAAGATTCTGGACATCCTGGACAAGGAGTTCACGATCCCGGACAAGGACCAGGCCCGCGACGTCTTCTTCCGTCTGACCGCCTTGTTCAAAAACTGGAACGCTTCGGAGTGGCTGAGCGAGGCCTTTTTAAAAATCGAGGCCGAAATCGACGAAGTGCTAAAGGGTTGACACATGAGACAGATCATCACCAAGATCGAGGAAATCACGGGAAGCATCGCCACTCTCAAGGCCGAAGGCATCGGCCTGGGGGAACTGGCCGTTATCGAATCGCCCGGGCGCGTGACCCTGGGCCAGGTCATCCGCCTGAACCAGGAGAACGTCACCGTTCAGGTCTTCGGCGGCACCAAGGGGCTTGCCACCAACGACCGCGTCCGCTTCCTGGGGAGGCCCATGCGGGTCCGGCACGGTCATTCGCTTCTGGGCCGAATCTTCAGCGGCGCCGGCCGGCCCATCGACGGCGGACCGGAACCGGTCGAGGATGAAATCCCCATCGGCGGACCGTCCTTCAACCCGGCCAACCGGATCATTCCCCGCCAGATGATCCGGACCAACATCCCCATGATCGACCTGTTCAACTCCCTGGTCGTCAGCCAGAAGCTGCCGATTTTTTCCGTACCGGGGGAGCCTTACAACGAACTGCTGGCCCGGGTGGGCATGCAGGCCGAGGCCGACGTCATCATCCTGGGGGGCATGGGACTCAAATTCGACGACTACATCTTTTTCAAACGCACCTTTGACGAAAGCGGCGTGATGAACCGGGTTATCATGTTCATCCATCTGGCCTCGGACCCGGTGGTCGAATGCCTCCTGGTGCCGGACATGGCCCTGGCCGTGGCCGAACGGTTCGCCGAAGCGGGGCGCCGGGTGCTGGTCCTGTTGACGGACATGACCAACTTCTCCGATTCCCTCAAGGAGATATCCATCTCCATGGAACAGATTCCATCGAACCGGGGTTATCCCGGCGACCTGTACTCCCAACTGGCCGCCCGATATGAAAAGGCGGTCGACATCGAAGGCCTGGGGTCCATCACCATCCTGGCCGTCACCACCATGCCCGGCGACGACGTGACCCACCCCATCCCGGACAACACGGGATACATCACCGAAGGCCAGTTCTACCTCCGGCAGGGCAGAATCGATCCCTTCGGCTCCCTGTCCCGGCTCAAGCAGAACGTGGTTTCCAAGGTGACCCGCCGCGACCACAACGACATCATGAACACCATGATCCGGCTCTACTCGGACTGCCGGGAGTCGCGGAACAAGCTGGCCATGGGCTTCAAGATTTCGAAATGGGACGAGACCCTTCTGGCCTACGGCGATCACTTCGAACGCGATCTCATGGACCTGGGCGTCAACCTGCCCCTGGAAGCGGCCCTCGGCCGGTGCTGGGAAATCCTGGCCGGTCATTTCGAACCGGTCCAGACCGGCCTGAAGGACGACCTGGTGGCCGAGTTCTGGCCCAAGCGACCGGCCGGGCAAGAGGCGGCCTGAAACCATGCCCGAGAAGACCAAACTCAACAAGACGGCCATGAAAAAACAGCGGGATGCCCTGGCCAAGTATCAGAAGTTCCTCCCGATCCTGGTCTTGAAAAAGATGCAGCTCCAACTGGTCATTCAGCAGGTGGAAGCGGTCATCAAGACCCGGCGGCGGGAACTCGAAGACGTCCTGGCCGGCATCCGGCCCTGGGCCTGGCTGTTGTCCGATCCGGAGTACGACGTCAACGACTATCTCCGGATCGAAACGGTCCGGACGAAAAAGGACAACGTGGCGGGGGTGGAGGTCCCGGACTTCGAGGCCGTGGTTTTCAAGGAGCGGCCCTATTCCCTGTTCGTGACGCCGGGCTGGCTGGACCCGGCCCTCGAGGCCTTGAAGCGGCTGGTCGCCCTGCGGGAGGAACTGCGGGTGCTGCTCGAACAGGAAGCGGTCCTGCGGGAGGAACTGCGGACCACGACCCAGCGGGTCAACCTGTTTGAAAAGCGGCTGATTCCCGATCTGAAGGAGGATATCCGCCGAATCAAGATTTTTCTGGGCGACGAGGAGACCGCCGCCGTGGGACGGGCCAAGCTGGCCAAGGGCAAGCTGGCCGGCCGGGGAGGGGCGGCGTCATGATCGCCAAAATGATCAAAGTGACCTTTCTGGGTCTGGAGAAGGAAAAAAAGCGGTTCATCCAACGGCTGCAGGAAGCGGGATGCACTCATCTCATCTTCCCGTCGGAGGCCGTCGAACCCGGCGACGTGGGCCGGGAGCTGCAAAAAACCTCTGAAACACGCAAGTTCCTGTCCCGGTTCATGGACCGGACGAATCCATCCGAAACCGGGTCGGATTACGCCGCCGTCTGCGCCCGGGTCGAGGATTTGAAAACCCGGGAGGCCAGGCTCCAACCCGAACTGGCGGCATTTAAAAAAGAGTATTCCCGTAGCGAGGCCTGGGGCGCGTTCGACCATTCGGACCTGGAGCTGTTGCGTTCCCGGGAGCTGCGCGTCGAATTTTATCGAGCTTCCCGGACCCTGTTCGGCGGTCTGGACCGCAAAGAGGCCGAGTTTTTTGTCACCCGGGAGACTTCGGGGGAAGTGGCCTTTGTCTCCATTTCCGCCGGGGAGGCGGACCTGGGTCTTTCCCCGGAAAAGGAGCCGGCCGACCTGGCCCGCCTCGAGGCGGACATCCGGGCTCATGAAAAGGAACTGGTCCGGATTCGGGCCGAATACGCCGAACTCGCGGAAGCCCTGCCTCTGCTTGAACGCGCCGAACTCGATCTTCGGGACGACTTCGAATTCAACCGGGCGGTCCTGAATGCCGGGACGGCCCTGGACGAGCGGATTTTCATCCTGAGCTGCTGGTCTCCCCTTGGGGAAAAGGAGCTCATGGATCGTATCGGACCGGATTTCACCCTGGCCCATATGGCCTCGGAGCCCGAGCCGGGAGACCGGGTGCCGGTCCTGCTGTCCAACCCGTCCGCCCTGGAATCGGGCGAGGACCTGGTCAAGGTCTACTCGCATCCGAATTACGGAGATTTCGATCCGAGCGGTTACGTCCTCTACTGTTTCGCCATATTTTTCGGCATGATCATCGGCGACGCGGGTTACGGTCTGATTCTTCTGATCATCACCTTGTTCCTGCGCCGCAAAATCAAGGACCCCTCGCCCCTGGCCGCCCGATTCCTGCGCCTGTGCCTGTTGCTGAGTATTTCGGTGTTCTTTTTCGGCGTCATCGGCGGCTCGTACATGGGCATCCCCATGGGGCCTGAAAACCCCCTGCGCAGGCTTCTCCTTCTGGACCTGAGCACCGGCGCGGGGCAGAAACAGGTCATGCTCGTATCCGTCATTATGGGCATGGTCCACATATCGCTCTCCCTGGCCATCAAACTCGTCCGGACGAGGGACTGGCCGTCCTTGGGCTGGATCATCGTCATCTGGTCCGGATATTTCCTGATTCAGGGCCGAATGGGCCAGGGCGGCCAAAATCCGGTCGCGTTTTGGGCCATGATCGTCGGACTGCTGCTGGTCCTGCTGTTCACTTCGAACTCGAAAAATCCCCTGCTTCGCATCGCCTTGGGGCTGAACGGGATTCTGGGCATCATCCAGCTCTTTTCCGACGTCCTGTCCTATCTGCGCCTCTTTGCCCTCGGGCTGGCCACGGCCTACATGACCCAGACCTTCAACGTACTGGCCGGCATGGCCATGAAGGCCATCCCCTGGGTCGGCATCATTCCGGCCATCCTGATCCTGATCGGCGGTCATACGATCAACCTGGTCCTGGGAGTCATGGGGGGCGTGATACACGGGCTTCGCTTGAACTTTCTGGAATGGTACCGGTGGAGCTTCGAAGGGGATGGCCTTCCCTTCAAGCCGTTCGAACACGTGGCGCGAGCGAATTCCCCCCGGCCTGCCGAGGGGCGTTTAACGAACGAAAATAATCAATAAGAAGTGGAGAGAATTACATGGACATCGCAACTGTATTGGGTTATTTCGGCTGCGCATTCGCGATCGGGATTCCTGCCATCGGCAGCGCGGTCGGCTGCGGAACCGCCGGCGCGGCGTCGCACGGGGTCATGGCTAAAATAGACGAAGGGCACGGCAAATTGATCGGTATTTCGGCCGCTCCCTCGAGCCAGACCATTTACGGATTGATCCTGATGTTCGTTCTTTTGGACAAGGTCAAGACCGCCGGCCCGGCCGTGCTGGGCATCGGCGTGTTTTGCGGCCTGGCCATCATGCTCTCGGCCATATACCAAGGCAAGGTCGCGGCCACCGGGATTCTGGCCACGTCCAAGAAGCAGGAGATATTCGGCAAGTGCTTCGCGGCCGTGGGCATCACCGAAAGCTTCGCCCTGTTCGCCCTGGTGGCCGGACTGATCATGGCCGGGACGCTTTAAAGCGGAGCATGGGGACATGATCTGATGGCCGTAGTATCGATTACCCGCCAGTACGGGGCAGGCGCCCATGGCATCGGGAAAATGGTGGCGGATCGGCTGGGCTTCCAGTTGATCGACCGGGAAATCCTGGACCTGGTCGCCAAACAGGCCGGGGTCAACGTCAGCAAGATCAAGGAACTCGAACACCAGGCCGGCGACCGGCTGGCGGCGTTTATTTCGGAAATGATCTCCTCGGCCTCCATGCTTCGGTACCCGGCGGGCCTGGCCGGGGACCTGGACGAGCAGGAATACCGGCTGGTTCTCAAGCGCGTTATCCTGGGGCTGGCGGCCAGGGGCCGGGCGGTGATAATCGGCCGGGGAGCTCATCTCATCCTCAAGGATCATCCGGGGGCGATATGCATCTACCTCGTGGCCGAGGAAAAGGACCGGGTCGCCAATCTGATGTCCCGTCAGAACCTGGATCGAGGCAAGGCGGAAAAGGTGGCTCTGCGTGAAGAGAAAAAGCGGCTGGTTTTTCTCGATGGTTTCGGGATTCACGACCCCACCGATCCCCTGATCTACCACGCCATCATCAACACGAGCCTGGTGGACTGGGAGGCGGCCGCGGACTTGATCTGCCGACTCGTCGAGGCTGATACCCGGGAAGGCGGGTAGTACGGCCTTCCCTTCCAGAGCGGATGAATCGGCCGTGGTGGTCCGGCCTCGTTTTTCGACGGAAGGCCGGACGCCACGACCGCGGGGGGCATGGCCTTCATACGCCAGGAGATTCGATCGGCCTGGCCGAACGCTTTAAGCATGCTGCAAAACGCCGCCGCCTCCGGAAACCGGGGGCGGTTTTTTTGGGGTGGGCCCGCCGGACCCCTGACGGAACCGGCCTCCATGAGAGGAGTGGTGGTCGTCAAACAAACCACTCCCGCTCTCCGCCGGTCATTCGCTTCAAGGTCCTGACTCGGGTCTCGAGGTCCGAACCGTGAACTTCGAGCTTGTGCCCGTCGGGGTCCAGGAAATAAAAGGAATCGCCCTCGGTCCGGTTCTCCTGCCATTTCTCAACGCCGGCCGACTCGAGTTCGGACTGGACCCGGGCAAAATCATCGGGCGGGACGCTGAAGGCGAGGTGCGTATATTCCGGAAGGGGACCGGACCGGACCCGGTCATCCCGAACCAGGGCGATCCATAAGTCCCCGGCTGTCAGGTACGCGGCGTCCAGACTGTTCATGACCGGCTGAAGGCCCAGGACCCTGGTGTAAAAGTCGAACGACCGCCCCACGTCCCAAACCGCCAGTGTGATATGGTTGATGCCGGTAATCATTTCTTTTCCTGATCCGAGTGAATACTACGGACTATAGTGAAAAACTGGTTCACAGGCGAGCGCTTTCGGGCGCCGGGGAAGAAGCCCGGTCTTTTGCGATTGACAACGGCCGGGGCCTGGGATTTATTGGGCGGGACATTTCACAACAACATTCGGAAGGAGTTGTATTCATGAGCCAGGAAAAGCGCGCGGTGCGCTGGGAAAAGGATGGACATGTCGCCACGGTCTGGCTTTGCAACCCGGAGCGTCGCAACGCCATGGGGCCGGCTTTCTGGACCCAGCTTCCCCAGGTCATGGGCGAAATCGGCTTGGACGAGACGGTTCGGGCCGTGGCCTTGTGCGCCGAGGGCCCGGATTTCAGCGTGGGACTCGACCTCAAGGAGATGGCCGGTCTCTTGAGCGGCTCGCCAGACGGCGAAGTGGCCCGCCGGACCAAGTTTCTGCGCGAGCTGACGGAACTGCAGGACTCGATCACCAGCGTCGAGGCCTGTCCGGTGCCGGTGATCGCGGCCCTGCACGGCTGGTGTCTGGGGGGCGGGGTGGACCTGTCGAGCGCCTGCGAAATCCGCCTGGCGGCCCGGGACCTGCGCCTGTCCGTCCGGGAGACGCGCATGGCCATGGTGGCCGATGCCGGCACATTGCAGCGTCTGCCCAAGATCATCCCCAAAGGGTACATGAAGGAACTCGTTTACACGGGCAAGGACGTGGGCGCGGAGCGCTGCAAGGAGATGGGGCTGATCAACGACATTTACGAAACCCGGGAGGCGGTCATTCAGGCCGTCCGCGACATGGCCGGAGAGATCGCCGAAAATTCGCCCCTGGTCCTCAAGGGCGTCAAGGAGGTCCTGCGCTTCGGGGAAGACAAGAGCGTGGCCGACGGACTGAGATACGTCGGGGTCTGGAATTCGGCCTTTGTTTTTTCCGAGGACCTTGACGAAGCCCTGGCCGCCTTTATGGAAAAACGCAAGCCCGTATTCAAGGGCCGTTAGGAGAGGATAAAATGAAAGTTCTGGCCTTCAACGGCAGCCCCCGGACCAAGGCGGGGGCCACGGACCTGATTACGCAACGGTTTATGGACGGCGCGGCCGAAGCCGGCGCCGAGATCGAAACCATCTACCTGAGCAAGCAAAAGATCAACTACTGTTCGGGCTGTTTTGCCTGCTGGATGGTTCATCCCGGCGTCTGCATCCACAAGGACGACATGGCCGAGATTCTGGACAAGCGGACCGCGGCCGACATGCTGGTTTTTGCCTCGCCCGTTTACGTGGACGGGTTTTCGGCCCAGATGAAGACCATGATGGACCGGTGCATGCCTTTGGGCACGCCGTTCATCGTCGAACGGGACGGCCATGCCCGGCATCCGGGCCAGGCCCGTTACAAGCGCAAGTCCCCGGCCAAGATGGTGCTCATAACCACGTGCGGCTTCGGGGAGATGGACAACTTCGAGCCCATTGTGATGCACATGCGGGCCATGGCCCGGAACATGGCCGGCGAGTACCTGGGAGACCTGGTCCGGCCCATGGGACCGGCGCTTTTGATGCTGGCCGGCATGGACCCGGAGCGGGCCGGGCCGGTTCTGGACGCGTTCCGGCAGGCCGGGTACGAGGCGGTTTCGGAAAACCTCATCCGTCCCGAAGTCCGGGAGGCGGCGGCCCGGTCGATCATGTCGCGTAAGGA
>Ga0180009_10004114_pt1 | contig 16216 bp, 21 predicted proteins | sample OS_PC_MetaG_FD_123537 | JGI IMG/M metagenome (GOLD analysis project Ga0180009, IMG submission 123537) | Groundwater microbial communities from the Aspo Hard Rock Laboratory (HRL) deep subsurface site, Sweden - OS_PC_MetaG | ecosystem: Environmental > Aquatic > Deep subsurface > Groundwater...
CCCACCGGCGCCGACCGGGGCCGTCGCCACGGGGACTCCGGAGTGGCCGGGACCCTGGCATGGTTCGCGGTCAGGCAGGAGCGGTCCGATATGCCGGTGGTCGCCAGCCGTAGCCGCCGGGAGATGTCCCGGACGTTGGAGGCTTTTTAGATGCCGAAAATCTGGATCAGCGAAACGGAATATATCGAGATGGATGACCGGCGGTCGTTGTCGGCCGATATCGCCTGCCGCTCCCGGTCCCTGGACTGGATGGGGATGTTCGGCTACCTGCCTGATCCCGACCCGATTCTGAAAAAGACCGGCCATGAGATGACGGTCTACCGGTCCCTGCTCGCCGACGCCCACGTCTGGTCCTGCGTCCAGAGCCGCAAGTCCGGGACCCTGTCCTGCCAGTGGGGCCTGGCCGGGGCCGGTTCCCGGAACGCTTCCGCGGCCGACCGGAACATGCGGGTCCGGATCGAACGGGTCCTGGCCGCCCTGGATGTGGACCAGGTCATTTCGGACATGCTCGACGCCTTCCTGTTCGGCATCAGCCCGATCGAAGTCATCTGGAACATCGGGGGTAGCGGCCAATGGGAGCGAAGGGGGCCAAGCCCCCCTGGCCTGCATCCAACCGCAGTCTGGTGGCTGCCTCAAGACCTGGTCGGCCGGCCCCCGGAATGGTTCGTGTTCGGAGCGGACAACGACCTGCGCTTTCTGTCGCGGGACCACGCGGTCCGGGGAGAGGCCCTGCCGGCGCGCAAGTTCCTCCTGGCCCGCCACCACGCCAGTTACCGGAACCCGTACGGCGAACGGACCCTGTCCCGATGCTACTGGCCGGTGACCTTCAAGCGGGGCGGGCTCAAGTTCTGGGCCATGTTTACGGAAAAATTCGGCATGCCCTGGGTCGTGGGCCGGGTCCCGCGTCAGACCAACGACACCGAACGCGGCCGGGTCCTGGCCGCCCTGGCCGACATGGTCCAGGACGCCGTGGCCGTCATTAACGACGACGAAAGCATCGAGTTTCCCGAAGCCAAAAACAGGGCCGCCAGCGCCGAGGTCTACGAACGGCTCATCGTCTGCGCCAACCGGGAGATATCCAAGGCCATCCTCGGCCAGACCCTGACCACGGAACTGGACCGGGGCGGCAGCTTGGCGGCCACCCGCGAGCACATGGAGGTCCGGGCCGACCTGATCGACCAGGACAAGCGCATGGTCAAGGCCGGTTTCGATCGGCTCTTCCGCTGGATCGCCGAACTCAACGACCCGGAGGCCGAACCCCCGGTCTTTCAATGGTTCGAAGAGGAAGGCGTGCGCAAGGACCGGGCCGAACGGGACGAGATTCTCAGCCGACAGGGCCTCAAGCTTGCCCGGGCCTACTACCTCCGGACCTACGACCTGCTGCCGGGGGACGTCGAGGAGGGCCCTTCGACCACGTTGAGTCCTTGGCGGGGAGGAACAAAAGCGTCGTCTGAGGGGTCGCCTCTCCCGATGAATTTTGCGGCCTTTGGCGAAAAGGGCCGGGGGGATGGAGGACTCGCGCTGGATGGGACCGGCAAGCAACTTGATTATCAGACCATAGACTCAGGCGCGGTCAAAGCAGCGGCCTCCGCGCAGCAGGCCATGAACGAGCTGATCGGGCTGCTGTTAAAGGCCTTCCGGCGGACGAAATCGCCAGAGGAGATTCGCGAGACGTTGGACCGACTTTCTCCCGGCCTGGACACGGCCGATCTTCAGGATGTGTTGGCCCGAGCCCTGTTCGCTTCCGGTCTGACCGGGTATGCGGCGGCGAGTGAAGACCATGAAAAATAAGATAGCCATACCCTTCGATCACCCTTTCAGGGATGCCATCGATTACTTCACTTCTCAGGGTTGCAGGATTTCACCCCGATCATGGCGCGATTTATGGCAGCAGGCGCATGCCGGATCGTTCACCGTCGCCCGGGGCACGGCAATGGATGTGCTCGAGGATATCAAGGAAGCCTTGGAGAAGGCCATGCGGGAGGGTATGACGCTCGAGCAGTTAACGGGCGAATTGGAGCCGGTTTTGGAACGGAAAGGCTGGCTGGTCCCGAGCGGCCAGGATGATGAAATCGCCTTGGAGGATGGCACGTTTCGCAAGCGTTTGAGCGGCTGGCGGCTGGACACCATCTGCCGGACCAACATGCATAAGGCATATTCGGTCGGGAGATACCTGTACTTGCAACAGGTCGCGGCCGAAAGGCCGTATTGGCAGTATCACAATCCCGTGGACGAAAGGTCCCGGATCAGCCATGCGGCCATGAATGGTAAGGTCTTTCACCACCTTCATCCGGTCTGGCGCCTTTGGTACCCGCCCAACGGGTTCAACTGTCGTTGCTGGATCACGAGCCTCAGCCGGTGGGAGATGGAAGACCAAGGCATTTCAGAACAGACCACCGCCCCGGACGATATTCCTGACGAGGGCTGGCGGTACAACCCGGGTGAAGCTGGCTTACAGGCCTGGCAACCCGACTATTCAAGATACAACGAAATCGAACGAGGCCTCGTGGCCGACCTGGCAGGGCGTTCTAATGACTTGGCGGGTTGAAGTCGCGATCCATGATCAGGCGGCCATTGGGTCGTTGGGGCGAATATTGAACCGTATTTGTCGCATAAGGCCTGTGATGACCGAAATCGGGCGGATAGTCAGCCCATCCATGAGCGGAAATCTGGAAACCTGGGGCATTCAGGCGGCCACCGGCGAAGAGGTCCGAAGCCAGACAAACAGGTTCGGCCTGGCCGGCTGCGGCATTAAGGCCGACAAGGGCGCTCCGGGTACGATCACGACCCGGGTCCGGGCCCACCTGAGGAACATCGGCGGAAAGCGGGTCCGGGTCAAAGCCCACACCCGCCGGCGGGCCGCGGGCTGGAGACGCAACCCGCCCGAACCGGTTTCCATGTTCCGGAAACGGGAAGACGCCTACGAGATTCTGAGCGCCCTGACGGACTATTTGTTGGGGACCCGCCTTCGCCAAGGCTATGGCGGGTAAAGGGCAATCATCCCGCTGATGCGCTGCATCCGGGGCGAGAAGTCGGGCTGGAAATACGGCCCGGACGGGGGAAGAGAAAATGGATTTCAAGGCTTTTGACGACTGGATCGAAATCTTCCAGGGCGGTCGGCAGATCGACAGCCAGGGCCGGGCCTGGGATGGAAACCGGCTGATCGACCGGGCCGTGTCCAATTTCGACCCGGCCCGGCACGAGCCTCCCCTGGTCGTAGGACACCCCGAGAACAACGCTCCGGCCTTCGGCTGGGTCCGGGAAGTCCGCCAGGTGGACAAGGCCGGTGTGCCGATCCTCGAGGCCCGGTTCGGCCAGGTTGCTCCCGAGTTCGAGGCGGCGGTCCGGGAGGGGCGATACAAGAAACGGTCGGCCAGCTTCTACCCGGACGGCCGGCTGCGCCACGTGGGCTTTCTGGGCGCGGCCCCGCCCGCGGTCAAGGGCCTGGCCGATGTGGCCTTCGACGAGTGCGACAGCGCGGTGGTTTTCAAATTTGGAGAGGATGTTACCGGCCCAGCCGGTTCAGATAACACAACCGGGGACCAAAACAAGAGAGGAGGTTTCCTCGTGGAAATCAGGGAATTTTTCGATGGGTTCAAATCCTTCATGGGCCTGGCCAAGGAGATGCAGGCCGCGCCCGCGCCGGCCTCGCCGGAGACGGGAAAATCCTTCACCGAGGCGGATGTCGAGGCGGCCAAGGCGGCGGCCGCCGATGAGGCCCGCAGAAAAGCCGAGACCGAGTTCGCGGAGAAGGCCGCCAAAACGGCCCGCGGCGTCGAGTTGCGGGGCCAGGTGGACCAACTGGTCAAGGACGGCAAGCTGCCGCCGTCCATCGCCGATATGGGTCTCCGCGAGTTCGTCTGCGCCATCGACGACGAGGCCCAAATCGGGTTCGGCGAGGGTGAAAAAAAGACCCAGGCCTCGCCGGCCGAGTTCGTTTTCCAGCTCCTGGACCGGATGAACGGCCTGGGCCTGTTCAAGGAAATCGCCACCCGGGACGCATCCACAGGGGCGGCCGAGTTTGCCGAAGCCCAGAAAGACGCCGACCTGGGCCGGTCCATCGCGGCCAAGACCAATCCCCCGGCCGCCGGCTAGTCCCCGGCAAGGCAACGGGAAGAAAGGGGTTTGAAAATGCCGACCTTGGGAATCACGGTAAATACGGGCACGGAGATGTCTCAACTCATCGCCGGACCGGTCCACATCATGCGCCGCATCACGCTCAAGGCCTCCTGTGGGGAGCTTTCGCGCGGCACGATCCTGGAAATGGTCAGTGCCGATTCCGGGACCTGGCAGCCGCTCCAGGCCGACCAGCCCGCCAATGCCCGAGCCATCCTGGCCGAAGATGTCATGGACGGCGAGACGACGCAGACGGCGATGGCATACACCCTCGGCCTTTTCCGGGATGTCGATCTGTTCTGGCCGGACGGCATCACCACCACGAACCAGCGCACCGCCCTCCAGACGATGGAGGACCGGGGCATGTCCGTCGATCAGGAATGGCTGGCCATTCCGACCTCGTCCACCACGACCACCACCACGTCCGGCGGTTGATGGCCGGGCAGCACAAGGGAGGTAAAGCAAAATGGACGACCTGTTCAAAATGCGGGTCCTGACAGCGGCGGTCAACGAGATGCAGAACCCGGCCCTGCGGGTTTTCAACCGGGTCTTTCGCGGCCGGGAGCACCTCGAACCCAGCGACCGCTTGGCCTTCGACGTGATCTCCGGGAACGAGACGCTGCTCGGAACCATATCCGTGGCCGCACCGGCCTCGGTTACGGAAAAGACCGGCCGGCGGACCATCACCATGACCGCGCCGCGTTTGGCTCACAAGCGGCTGATCCACACCGCCGAGTTGAATGCCTTGCGGGCCTATGGGGTGCCGGCCCAGGTCGAGATGATGAAGACCCGGATCGCCCGGGAACAGCTCGACATGCGCAACATGATCGACCGGACCCTCGAGTACTGGGCCTGTTCGGCCCTCAAGGGCATCATCTACGACGCCGACCTGAGCACTCAGCTCGTGGACTACCACGTGGCCGGCTCCCACAAGCCCACCCTGACCGGCACCGATCTGTGGACCGACGCCGAAAGCGACCCGATCGGACGGATTCGGACCTGGAAGCGCCTGATCGAGGACGACGCCGGCGCCTCCATTACCGGTTGGACGGCCTTTCTGGGTTCGTCGGTCATGGACGCCCTCCTAACCCATGACTCAGTCAGGGAGGTTCTCCGGTACGACCGGGGTTCCCAGATGGCCGAAACCGGCCGTATCCAGCGCTTGGCCGAAGTCGAACTCTCGGAATACAACGGGTCGTTTCTGGACTCAGGAGGCGTCCGGCGGCGGTTCATCGACGAGGACGCCTTTCTGCTCATCGGTCACTGTCAGGACTTGGTGGACGTGCCCTTCGCCCCGGTGGTGGATGACGAGGCGCCAGGCGGCGTGGGCAATTTGACCGCGGACGGCGGCGGGGCGCTCTATTTTTCCAAGAGCTGGCAGGAAAAAGACCCCTCCGGCCGGTGGATCAAGGTCGAGGCGCGGCCCCTGCCGGTCCTCCAGCGGCCCGGCGCCGTGGTCTACGCCAAGGCGGTCTGAGAGAAGAGTTAATCCGCGGATTACGCGGATTAACGCGGATTTCAAAACAAATGGAACGTCCCGACCCGCCATGCCCGCCCAGGGGGCGGGCGGGTCGGGGCAAACAAAAAAAACAATCCGCGAAAATCTGTGTAATCCGCGGATAAAAATCTTAGCGGAAGAAGGAACGTCACAATGGCCTACGCAACCCAGGCCGACCTGCTCAAGGCCCTGCCCGAATTGGAACTGATCCGGCTGACGGACGACGACGGCGCGGGATCGATCGACACGGACAAGGTCGCCGAGGCCCTGGATTCGGCGGCCGACGAGATCAACGTCTGGATCGGCGGCCGGGTCAAACTGCCCTTGACCGCGACCGTGCCGGTCCTGCTGAACCTCAACCGGGACCTGGCCGTGTACAACCTGTACTCCCGCGTCTCGACCGAAGTGCCCGAGACCTGGCGGGAGCGCCGCAAGGACGCCTTGAAGCTGCTGGAAAAGATCAACGACGGCAAGGTCTCCCTGGGGGCTCAGCCGCCGCCCGCCCCCCCGGCGTCCACCGGTTACGACGGCGGCATCCAGACCCAGGTCCGGACCCAGATTTTTTCCGAAACCGAGCTGGACAAATTCTAAGGGAGGAGGTTGTCCGCAGATTACGCAGATTAACGCAGATCAATATTTTATTAAAATCTGTGAAATCTGCGAAATCTGCGGATGAAAAAAAATGACTCATGAACTCGAAACCCTGGAAGACGCCGTGATCGCGGCCCTCGAGCCGCTCAAGGCCTCGCTGGGCGTCAAGACGATCGAGGCGGACCCGGAACAACTGCTGGACGAGGACAGCCCGCAGCGGCTGTCCATGCGCTTCCCGGCCATCTTCGTGGGCGCGGAACGCATCCGGCTGGAATGGCGCAATCAATACGACCTGGCCGGGCTGGAACTGACCGTCGTGATCGGCGGCCGGAACGCTCGCGGCACGTCCCGGGCGGCCCGGGGCGACAGCCAGGGGCCGGGCGTTTTCGATATCCTCGAGGCCGTGCGCGGCCTCCTGCACCGCCAAAGTATCAGCGGACTGCTGGGCGAAATGCACTGCACGGCCGAGGAAAAAATCGGATCGTCGCCCAAGGAAGGCGTCTGCCTCTGGGCGGCCTCATATCAGACCAAGGCGGCCATCGAGCCGTAAGGGGAGGATTGAATCATGAGCATGAAACCGCCTCCGAGCACTGACAACTATGTGCCCCAGGGGTCCGGCGCGCTCTGGATCGCGCCCTTCGACGGGACGGTCGGCACATACTCACAGGTGGGCAACTGCACGGCCTTCAACGTCGAGCCCACGGTCGAGGAGCTGGACCACATGCAGGCCATGTCCGGATACCGGTCCATCGACAAGACCTTTGTCGTGACCGCCGGATACAACCTGACCTTCACCCTGGACGAAATGGCCGCGGCCAACCTCCAGAAGTTTTTGATGGCCAGCCGCTCCGGCAAGACGCTCTACGGTTTGCAGAACACGACCCAGGAGTGGGCCATCCGCTTCCGGCCGGACAATCCCGACGGGCCCAACCACCGGTTCGACTTCCACCGTTGCAAGATTTTGCCGGCCGCCGGTGTGGACCTGATCGGCGAGGACGTCCAGAGCCTCCAGTTCACGGCCAAGGGCCTCAAGGACACCACCAACAACCCGAGCAGCCCGTTCTTCGACGTGACCATGTCCACGACCACCACGACTACGACCACGACGACGACCACGTCGGCGTAGGGGGAGTTATCCGCGGATAACGCGGATTAAGCAGATTTTAAAAATATTCATCCGTGAAAATCCGTGAAATCCGCGGATAAAAAACCGAGGTTTGAATGAGAGAGACCCGAACCATACGCATCGGCCGGCGGGCGGTCAAAATCTTCGAACTGACGGTCCGGGACGTGTTCGACCACTGGGACACGATCGCTGCCGGCGGGATGGAGTCTGTGGCCGCCCTCCTGCCCCGTCTGACCGATCTGCCCATGAAAAAGCTGGCCCGGCTGTCCGGGGAAAAGCTGCTCCGGTTCTGGAACGCGGTCGAAGAGGTCAATGCCCATTTTTTCGGCCGGGCCCCGATGGGACGGGGCCTGAGCCGAAAAAGTCCGGCCGGGAGCCGACCCGAAACGACCTGGCTCGCGATGCCTGCCGGCTCATCCAGTCCGGACACGGCCCGGCGGTCTGGGACTACGGGTTCTCGTTTTTTCTGGTCGCCCTCGAAACGGCCCATCAGGCGGAGCGGGACGCCATGCTGAGCATGGCCACGGCCGCCCGCGTCGGCCAGCACGCGGACAAGAAGGAATGGGCCCGGTTCGTCAAGAGCCTTCAGCCGCCCCGGGCCATGACGGCGGCCCAGAAAAAACAGGCCCGGGACGGCCTGATCGCACAGTTCGGGGCGGCGGTCAACAAGCAGAGGCGGTGAAATGCAGGATTTTCCGTCTTTGCAAGGAGCCGAAGGCGACGAATCTCACGGGTTCGCCAGACATGTCCTCCCTTGGCGGGTCACTTCGCTTCACCCACAATGACGGGGATGGAATAATGAGCAAACGATCCGAAATCCTTGAAATCGTCATAAGAGCCAAGACCGTCGGTCTGGATGCTTTTCGCAAGGCCGAGCAGATGATTGAGAAGCTTTCCCTTCGCATCGTCGGGCTCAAGACCCGGATGGCGGCTCTTGCCAAAACAATCGATCTGAAAGGCTTGGTCAATTCCATCAGCGGGGAGGGAACAAAAAAGGAAAACACGGGCCTCGATCCGCAAGGTCTCCCGAGCGGGCGGGGACGGGCTTTTCCCGGACAGGATAAGGCCGGCCTGGGTAGGGAAACAGGCCCCGAGCCGAACAACGCTGTCCTGGAGGGGAAGCAAAAGCGACGCGATGCCCTCATCCAAAGCGCGGCCCGGCGGTCGGAAGCAGTCATCGAAACCGAAATGGCCAAGCTCGAATCGCTTTACGACCGGGGTTTGGTCTCGGTGTCTTCCTACTACGACCAGCGCAAGGCGGCCATCGAAACCCGGTACCAGGCCGAGGTCTCGGCCCTGCAAAAACTGGCCGGGGCGGAAACAGACCCGGCGGCCCGGATCAAGCTCGATGACGAACTGTTTTCCAAGGAGCAGGCCCACGCGAGGGAGTTGCTCAAGCTGACCGACGAGCGGGCCAATGCCGAGGATCAATTGGCCCAGAAGCGGGCCGACGCGGCCAAGATGCTGTCCGACATCCGCCTCCAGAACATGCCGGAGGGCACGCTCGGCGCCCAGTTCAGCAAGGAACTGCAGGAACTGGACCAGAGACACCAAGAAGATCTGGCCCGGTTTAAGCAATTCACGGAGGACAAAGCCACCATCGCCGAATACGCCCGCCAGCAGGAGTTGGCCAAGGACAAGCTCCTGGCCGATCAGCAATACCGGTTAATGCAGTTCCGGCTACAGACGGCCGAACAGGTCGCCCGTGACATGTCTTCGGCCTTCGATACGCTCTATCAAGCCTCGGGCGAAAACACCCGGGAGTTTTTCTATCTGTTCAAGGCGGCCGCCCTGGCCCAGGCCATCATCAGCATGCACGCCGGAATCATGGAAGCCCTTAAAAATCCGGGCGGATATCTGGGCATGGCCCTGGCCGTGGCCATTGCCGCCAAGGGAGCGGCCAGCATCGCCGCGATCCGCGCCCAGACCCTGGCCGAAGGCGGTCTGGTCTTGGGCCGATCCAAGTCCAGGACGGCGGATGACCAGATCATCGCGGCCACGTCCGGGGAATACGTGTCCCAGGTGGACGCGGTCCGGTACTACGGCCCCGAAGTGTATGCGGCCATGAACCGCCGGGCCATCCCCCGGGACGTGTTTTCCCGGTTCGGCCTGCCCGCTCTGCCCGGCCGCCGCTCCGGCCGGGGCTTTGCCTCGGGTGGGCTGGTGGGCCCGGCTTCGGGCGGGTCCGGCCCGGCCGGGGGCTCCGAGACCACCATCGTCAACGTCCTGGACCTGAGCGAAATCGACCGGCACCTGATGCGGTCCAACGTAGTCTGGAACGTGATTTCGTCCAACACCACGCGGATGAAAAGGATTCTGCGCTCATGACCGACGTGTCCGCCTATTTCACGCTGCCTCCGGACTGGAGCGACGGCCTGACCCTGATCCGGTCCTGGAAGACGTCGGTCATCACCAACCAGAACGGTGGCGAACAGAGGTCCTCGCTCCACACCTGGCCCCGCCGGTCCATGCGGCTGAGTTTCGCCAACCTGGACTGGCGGCAGACGGCCTACTGCTGGCGCATGCTCTGGGCCCACATCCACCAGGTCCTGGGCCTGCCCATGTGGATGCACGCGGCCGTGTTGAGCGCCGAGGCCGCGTCCGGGCAGAAGATCGTCAACGTGGACTCGACGGAAAACCGGGACTGGGAAGCGGGCCTGGACGCGATCATGGTCAGGCCCTGGGACATGGATTTCGCCTACGAGGTGGGGACCATCGCCTCGATGACGGCCGCGTCCCTGACGATGGAGGACAATCTGTCGATCACCTGGCCGGCCGGGACCCTGGTCTGCCCGGTCCTGGCCGCCCGGATCGACCCGTCCCAGACGGTGCGAGCCTCGACCGACCGGGCCGGGGATTTGAGTTTCGAGGCGACGGAGGCGTACGAGTAAGAAAATGATCCGCGGATTACGCAGATTACACAGATTTTTCAGAAGGAATTTTAATGTCCTGGCCGACGTATGAGGGATACGACCTGTTTCTGACCGAGCCGGACTGGTCATCGCCGGTGGTCAACCCGTTCCTGCGGGACACGTCCGTCTTCCAGGGACTGGGCAAGGGCCAGGCCTGGACTCAGTATCCCGAAACCATCATCGGCCTGGAGATGGCCGTCACCATCGAGGGCAAGGACGAAATCCAGGACCTGGTCGATTTTTTCGACGACAAAAGAGGCCGCTATGCGCCCTTCTGGGTCCCAACCTGGCAGGCGAACATCGTGGTCGCGGGCGCGATCGGATCGGCCGACACGACCCTGACCATCGGTTCGGCCGGATACACCGACTGGCTGAATTCGGACGTGGTCGGCCGGTATCTGTATATCCGCTTCCCGGACGAATCCCATGCCGTCCGCCGGGTGGTTTCGGCCTCGTCGGATGTGGTGATCGACCTGGATTCGGCTATCGGCGCGGACGTGGCCGAGTCGGCACTGGACTATTTTTTGGTGTCGTTCCTGTTTTTCGTCCGCTTCGACATGGACGATCTGGAAATCAAGTTTCATACGCCCAATGTGGCCGAGGCCCGGCTGGTATTCCGCGGCCTGCCGTTCGAAGCGCCGGTGGAATGAAGAGATGAATCCGCGGATTACGCAGATTACACGGATTAAAAATATTTCTCTTGAAAATCCGCGGAAATCCGCGAAATCCGCGGATAAATATCTTGAGGTCTTCGCATGAAATCCGTATCCGCCGCGTACATCGCCGCCGAAGCGTCGGCCACCCGCCGGCCGGCCGAGCTGTACCACATCTGGAAGGAAGGCGGGGACCACTGGTACTACACCAGCGGCGACGCGGCGGTCAGCTACGGCGGCCAGACTTACGCGCCGGCGCCGATCGCCCGGGGCACGGCCGGATACGACACCAACCTCGAAACCAGCACCCTGACCGTGACAACGGGCTATCTGGAAAGCCCGGCCATCCAGTTCATTTCGTTGTATCCCATCGACGTGTACTGGATTTCGGTCATGAAGATTCACCGGGACATGAGCCCCATCGAGGCCTCGGTGGTCTTCGTCGGCCAGATCAAGAACGTGTCCTTCAAGGGCCGGGAGGCGTCCATCGAATGCGTGGGCCTCGAGTATTTCCTCAAGCAGCCCATCCCCCGTTTCCGCTACCAGGTGGGCTGCAACAATTCGCTTTACGACACCCGCTGCGCGGTGGATTCGGACAGCTACAAGGTGACCACCACGGTCACGGTGTCGGCCGACGGCCTGACCCTGACCAGCGCGGACTTTTCCGGGTATGACGACGGGTATTTCACCCGGGGGTACATGGAAAAGAGCGGCAGCAAGGCCATGATCGTGTACCACGCGGGGACCGCGGTCACCCTGCGGTATCCGGTCTATGGCCTGGCCACGGGCGATTCGGTGGACGTTTATCCGGGATGCGATTTGCGGATCGAGACCTGCCGGGACAAGTTCGACAACGTGTTGAACTTTTTCGGCATGCCCTATATCCCGCTGGAAAATCCGACCGTGAGGGTGTGATGACCGCCTTCTTCTCCTCCCCCTCCTCCCAGGCCCTTCTCAAGGCCGAGCTGGATTCCTGGCTGGGCACGCCGTACCGGCATTGGTGCGGGGTCAAGGGCAAGGGCGCGGACTGCATCCATTTCGTGCTCCGGGTCTATCAGGCCCTGGGCCTGGTCCAGTGGCGGCGGGGCCTGGTCCCCGAGTATCCGGCTGACTGGCATCTGCACAACACCGGCGAACTGCTCCTCGATGGCGTGGTCCGGGAGCTGAACGTCGAACCGGTCGACCCGGATTCGCCCCAAAATGGCGACCTGGTTCTGTTCCGGTTCGGCAAGGCCGTAAGCCACGCGGCCATCTATTTCGAGGGCGGGCTGTACCAGTCCATGACCGGTTACGGCGTCCGGCGGCTGTCCTGGAAGGACGCGGTCTGGTTCAAGCGGCGGACGCATGTCTTCCGGTTGGTGGGGCCGAAAACATGAAGAATATTTATCCGCGGATTACGCAGATTAAAGAGATTAAAAAAAGGGAGAATATTTATTTTATAAATAATCCGCGAAAATCCGCGAAATCCGCGGATAAACTCTTTCTCCCCGGGGGAGCGGGCGCCCAATGAGCAACTCGGGCGGCGGCATCATCGGCGGGGTCATCGGCGGGGTGATCGGCTGGTTCGTGGGCGGGCCGACCGGGGCCTACCTGGGCGCGGCGATCGGCTTCGGCCTGACTTCCGGCGTGGCCGACATCGGGTCCGTGTCCAATACCGAATCCGGGGCCGGGTCCCCGGACCTGGCCGAATTCTCGATCAACACCTGCGAAGAGGGCCTGCCCATCCCGGACGTGCTGGGCACGACCAAGATCACCGGGAACATCATCTGGCACTGCTGCGAACGGGCCGAGGCCATTGTCGAACAGCGGGAAGTCGGGACCGGCGGCGGCGGAGGCAAGGGCGGCGGGGGCGAAGGCGGCGGCACGGCCGTCGAATCCGTGACCGTGGGGTACAAGTATTACATGACCTGGGCCGTGGCCGTCTGCCTGGGCCCGGTCGACACCCTCCATGCCATCTACAAGAACGACGACATCGCCTACGAAGGCCCGTACGAACGGGCCGATGCCGAAGGCCAGTCCGCGGCCTGGCTGGCCTTCAACGACTTCGGCACCTTCACCTTCTACTACGGCACCGACGATCAGGACGCCGAACCGCATCTGGTCCAGCACGTGGGCGCGGACCTGAACCCGCCCATGCGCGGCCTGTGCTACTGCTTCGTTCACGACTGCTACGTGGGCACGGCCCCGAGGGTCCCGACGCTGTCCTTCGTGGTCCAGAAGTGCCCCGAGATCACGATGAGTTGAGGAAGGGAAGATGAAGATGTATCCGCGGATTACGCGGATTTTCACGGATTTTAAGAAAGAATATTTTTTTCTCTTTTTTTTAATCCGCGGTCATCCGCGTAATCCGCGGATAAATGTCTTCTCCTCGATTTATTTTTTCTGGGGATGGTCATATTGATGGGCGGCTCGCACACCATCGGCACGTACGACTACAACCCGGCCCAGGCCCTCTGGTACCTGCTCGAAACCGGGGTCGGCCTGCCGGCAACCATGCTGGACGCGGACTCGTTTTCCGACGCGGCCGACGCCCTCGAAACCGAAGGACTGGGCGTCAGCCTGCTCATGGACAACGCCCAAGAGGTCTATGACTGGATCGACACCATCCTGAGCCACGTCAACGCCATGCTCCACTACGCGGCGGACGGCAGGATTCACATGCGCCTGATCCGCAACGACTACACGGCCGGCGACCTGCCCCTGGTCGACGAAGACCACATCATCGAGCCGCCGACCCTGACCCGCAACTCCTGGGTGGCCACGGTCAACGAGATCAAGGTGAAATACAGCCAGCGGGTGACCCGATGACCTACGAAACCATCCAGGACATGGACTACAACCCGGCCCACGCCATCTGGTACATCCTCAACCAGATGGTGGGTTTGCCCTCGTCCTGGCTGGACGCGGCCAGCTTCAACGCGGCCGCGGCGACCCTGTACGGCGAAAACCGGGGCGTGTCCATCCGCTTCAACGACCAGCTCGATGCCCTGGGGTACGTCGAAAGCCTGCTGGCCCACGTGGGCGGGGTCCTGCGCTACGGCGCCGGAGGCAAGCTGTACCTCAAACTGGTCCGCGACGACTGGACCGCCGGCGACCTGCCCCTGGTCGACGAATCCATGATGATCGAACCGCCCGCCCTGGCCCGCCGCTCCTGGATCGACACGATCAACCAGGTCCAGGTCAAGTACAGCCAGCGCCAGTACTTTTCCAGCGTGTACACCATCGCCTCGATCTACGACGATAACGGATGCGGGTATGGTTTCACCCCGACCACTTTCAGCCAGGATCATTATACGTTCGGCGGCGGCAGCGGCGTGTTGCTCCGCTTCCAACTCGACATTCCCCGCAACGCCAGCATCGGCCGGGCCTTCCTGCGTTTCGTCTCATTCAACAACTCGCCTCCGAACACGGTCAACGCCTTCATCCGGGTCATGGACTCGTCCAATCCGGACTACGTCTGGGCCACGGATTATGTGGGCAATCAGTACATGGATTGCGACCTGCTGTCCACCACCCTGGGGTATTTCGGGGATACGGCCTGGAGCATCAGCAACCGCTGGTACCTGAATCAGACCTATGACAGCGCGGACTTCGCATCATTGCTCCAGCCCGTGGTCCACCGGTCCGACTGGACCCAGACGAGCAAGGTCATGATCCGGATCTGGGGCGTATCCCCGGGCAACCAACGCATTTTCTGGGGCTATGCCGGGGCCCCGGCCAAGGCCGCTCAACTGCACGTGAGCTGGAGTCGTTAGCATGGCCATCGACTACAAACCCGCCGTATCGTCCCCCATCGCCATCGACCCGGCCAACCAGGCCGTCCAGGGCCGGATCGTGTCCAAGACCTTGAGCCTGATGATGTTCACCACCAACGAAAACGCGGTCTGGGCCGCGGGCGAAAACCTGCGCAACCTGTCCTACCCGGCGGCCGAAATCGAGTTTCTGGCCAACCGCCAGGTCTTCCGCCTCGAGCCCGGCGACCTGTTTCGCTTCTCGTATTCGTCCTACGGCCTGTCGGAAATGGTCTGCCGGGTCACGTCCATCCGGGAAGAGGACCTGGAAAAGGAGACCATCCGCATCACGGCCGTCGAGGAACGGACCGGGTCCACGGGCGCGATTTCCCAGTACGAAGACCCCACCGGCCACCGGATCAACTATCCGCCCTACGACCAGGACCCGCTCGAAGTGGTCGGCGCGATCGAAGCGCCCTGGGTGTTGGGCGGCGAGGTCCTGGCCGTGATTCCCCTGGCCGGGCGGCTGGGCGGCGGCGAGGTCGGGTATCAGCTCTATCTGAGCGCGGACGGCGGCGCGTCCTACGGTTCGATCCGGAACGTGGCCGTGTTCCAGCCCTGCGGGACCCTGGTCGCCGCGTATTCGGCCGATACCAACCGGATCGACGACGGGGCCGGGTTCCAGGTCGACTTTTCCACGGACGACGTGGACGCCATTTCCACCGTCACCCGGACCTATCTGTTCACCGGCAACCACCTGGCTCTGCTGGGCAGCGAGATCATCGCCTTCCAGACCATCACCCCGGACGACGACGTGGACGGCCGTTATACCCTGACCGGCGTGGTCCGGGGCATGTTCGACACCGAACCGGCCGACCATGACGCGGACGAAGCGTTCTATTTCCTGGGCCTGAGCTACTTCCGGGAAGTCGAAAACGCCCAGTTCCTCCTGGGCGTGACCCGGCATTTCAAGATGGTGCCCTACAACGCCAAGCAGACGGGCGACGTGTCCGAGGCCGAGGCCGTGTCCCTGACCCTGGCCGGCCGGGCCTTCAAGCCCTACATGCCTCGAGGGCTCCAGTGCAACGGCCAGGGCGGTTACGGCACGTACGGGATCGACTGCGTTCTGACCTGGTCGCCCCGGCTGCGGTCCGGCGCCGGGGCCGGCCTGCGGGCCGAAACCCAGACCGACGCCTCGCCGACCTGGGAAGGGTGTTTCGAAATCCAGGTCTGGGCCGGCGGGTCCTTAATCCGAACCACCGAGGCGATCGACGCGGCCACCTGGACCTACACCAAGGCCATGAACGAAACGGACAACGGGGCTTTGGGCCAGGACCTGACCTTCAAGATTCTGAACTACATCGACGACGGCCCGGTCCGGTACGAGTCGGCCCAATTGTCCGTATCCGTCAAGTACGAGCCGTATAACCTGGTGGTATCCGACGGCGGGGACCGCCTGGTCGACGCCGACGGGTACAACCTGGCCTGGAGAGACCGATGAAGACGAAGATGAAGATTTATCCGCGGATTACGCGGATTACACGGATTGAAAACAAAAAATCCGCGTGAATCCGCGAAATCCGCGGATA
>Ga0180009_10004115_pt1 | contig 16202 bp, 23 predicted proteins | sample OS_PC_MetaG_FD_123537 | JGI IMG/M metagenome (GOLD analysis project Ga0180009, IMG submission 123537) | Groundwater microbial communities from the Aspo Hard Rock Laboratory (HRL) deep subsurface site, Sweden - OS_PC_MetaG | ecosystem: Environmental > Aquatic > Deep subsurface > Groundwater...
CTCGTTATGTAGCTTTATTATAAGCTCACGTTCTTTTTGTTTTGCTGATTTCATAGAAATCACCTCTATGGAATCTGAAAGTTAAACTTATATAAATAAGTTATTATTTTTGTCGCTGACTAAATTTTATATTAAATTTCCAGTATTTTCAGAAAAATCTTTAACTTTATAAGAATTATCCTCCAAATCAACTAATCTATAATTAATTAAATTATTCAATATTAATTTAATTTCCGAGGGCTTACAATAACTCATTTTACATAAGCTTTCTAAATTTACAGGACCATTTTCTCTAAGGAAACCTAAAATTGAAAGTTCATCTGGATTTAAAGTTGTCATATTAATATTGAAAGAAAGATTATTTAAAAAGTTATCTAAAGTATGAGAGTTAACTAATCACTAACACGTTACCGATGCATTACTAACGCTTAAATACATTAAATTTTTAAAGAAATAAAAACTATTCAAGTAAATGCTTTTCGAGTTTATAGTGGAAATGATTACAGCTGCCATGTCAACAGGCGGTTATCCTATACTTTTTATACTAATGACCTTAGAAAGTATGATTGCTCCAATACCAAGTGAAGCAGTTATGCCATTTGCAGGATTTTTAGCAGCTAATGGTCGTTTCACTTTTTTAGGAGTTATTCTAGTTTCAAGTTTAGCATCTGTTTTTGGTTCATTAGTTTCATACTGGATGGGAATTTTTGGAGGAAGAAGATTTATTCTAAAATTTGGAAAATATTTGTTATTAGATGAAGAGCATTTACAATGGACAGAAGACTGGTTTAAGAGAGCTGGAGAAAAAACAATATTCATAAGCCGTTTCGTACCAGTTGTCAGGCACTTAATTTCAATACCTGCTGGAATAGGCAGAATGAACTTAAAGAAATTTATTATTTATACATTCTTAGGAGCAACCTTATGGAACTCCTTCTTAGCATGGCTAGGTTTTCTATTAAAAGAGAGATGGGAAATTATACACCATTACTCAAGCCAGATAGACATTGTAATTGTAGCTTTACTGGTAATAGGGATATCTTACTTTATTTACAAATTAGTAAAGAAAACTAACCTTCGTAAGCATCAACAACATTAGGCCTTAATCGCCAACGCCTTCTTTCTTTATATTCAATACCATGAGAATTCTTTTTTATCTCTTCTACTAAGCCTAATTCCTTAAGCTCTAAAAGTAACTTCTTAACAAACTCTTTATCTCTACGAACTTCTAAAGCAACTTCATTAGCAAATAAAGCTTTAGGAGAATTGTATAAAATAGAAACAACATCATCTTTAATTAAAGAAATTATTTTTTCAGATAATTGAACCATAAATGAGAGTAAAAACATTAGAATTTATAAAAATATCTATTTATGCGGTATAACGCATAACTTAAAAAGTAAAGATTTTAAACATAAAAGCCTATGAAAAAGACATGGACTTTAAGAAAAAAATTTCTGAATTACTAAAAAAAGAATTAAAATTAGATTTGGATTATGAATCATTACTAGAAGTTCCTCCTAATATCAGTTTAGGTAATTATGCATTCCCTTGCTTTAAGCTATCTAAAGACTTGAAGAAAGCTCCTAATCAAATAGCTAATGACTTAACTAAAATAAAGAAACCTAATTGGATTAAAGAGATTAAATCAAACGGCCCATACTTAAACTTCTACTTAAATCCAGAACATTATTTTAAAAAAATATTAAAAGCAATAGAAAAACAAAAAGATAAGTTCGGATCGTCAAATATAGGTAAAAACAAAACTATTGTGATAGACTATTCAAGTCCAAACATAGCTAAACCATTCAGTATAGCACACTTAAGATCAACTGCCATAGGCAATTCATTATACAAAATAAATTCATTCTTAGGCTACAAAGTAATTGGAATAAACTACCTAGGAGACTGGGGATTACAGTTTGGAAAACTAATAATTGCATTTAAGAAATGGGGAGACAATAATAAACTTAAAGAAAATCCAATAAAATACCTTTATGAATTATATGTCAAGTTTCATGAACAAGAAAGTGAAGCTTTAGAAAATGAAGCTAGAGCCTGGTTCTGTAAATTAGAAAATGGAGATAAGGAAGCTTTAGACATCTGGAAAAAGTTTAGCACTTTAAGTTTGAAAGAGTTTAAGAAATTCTATACTTTAATGGATGTTAAATTTGATTCTTTCAAGGGAGAGGCAGCTTACAATAAAGACTTAAATAAAGTTATTAGGATGCTAAAGAATAAAGGCATTACAGAAATGAGTGAAGGCGCTTTAATAGTTAAGTTAGAGAATATAGCTCCTTGCCTATTAAAGAAAAAAGATGAAGCTAGTTTGTATGCAACAAGAGACATTGCAGCTGCCATAGATAGAAAAAAACAATATAATTTTACTAAAGCTTTATATGTGGTTGATGTAAGACAAAGTTTGCATTTCCAACAGTTCTTTTCAGTATTAAATAAAGCTGGATTCGAATGGTCAAAAGATTTAGAACATGTACCTTTTGGATTAATGAGGTTTAAAGAAGGTACAATGTCGACGAGAAAAGGTAAGATTATTTTCTTAGAAGATGTTATTAATAATGCTATAGCTTCAGTATCAAAAATTATAAAACAAAAAAACCCTAAGTTAAAAAATAAAGAAAAAGTAGCTCAACAAGTAGGAATAGGAGCAGTATTTTTCTGGGATCTTTCTCATGATAGAGTTAAAGACTTAGAGTTTGACTGGGAGAAAGTTTTAGATTTTGAAGGTGAAACAGGACCTTATGTTCAATATACATTTGCCAGGGCTTCTTCAATATTAAGGAAAGCTAAAAAGAAAGTTGCTAGTAATGTTGATTATTCATTATTCAAACAAGATAAAGAGATTAAGTTGATTTCTATGTTAGATAGGTTTAATGAAGTTATTAAGGATGCTGCAGTACAAAGCAAACCTTCTGTCTTAGCGAGGTTTATTTTGGAGCTGGCACAATTGTTTAATGAGTTCTATCATATCTGTAAATGCTTAGGTAATGACGTTGAAAAAGAAGTTAGCTCAGCTAGGTTATTATTAGTACAAACAACAGCTCAGGTGTTAAAGAACGGCCTTAATTTGTTAGGTATTTCAGCACCTTTGGAAATGTAACAAAAGCTTTATATAATCTTTTTATATTCTTTTGTCTTGGTGAAAAATAAATGTCAATAGTGGGACTAGGATTTGATAAATTATTAGTAGACAAGAAGAGGCCTGTACAGGCTCCTTTAAAAATAAATTCTAATTTAGTAGTTACAAGCTTAGAGAAAGTCGAGGGGAAAAATCCTCTTTTAAAGTTTAACTATGAATTCAAACTTAATTATGATCCAAAGATAGCTGAAGTAATTGTCGGCGGTCATGTTCTTTATACAGATAAAGAAAAGATTCTAGATAATATTCTAAAAGAATGGAAAAAGAATAAGAAAGTAGATCCAGATTTGGTAAAACAAATAATTAATGTTGCTATTATACGTTCAAATATGAAGGCTATTATGTTGGCAGAACAAGTTTCTTTGCCACCACATATTAGATTTCCTGTAGTTGCTGGAAAGGGCAAGAAAAGCGACTACATTAGTTGATTAAGCACTGACTGGGCATTTATTCAACAGTTAGTTACAAAAGGGGTGAGTGATGGGATTTAATCCAAAAGCTTTATTATCGTTTAATAATAAGAAAAACAATGAGAATTCTACCTTTGAAGAGACTGTAAAGGGCTCTTTTAAGAAAGCTAGAGAGCATATGGATGAGATAGAACAAGAGCTTAAAGCCCAAAAAACGCTAATTACAGCCCAAAACGAGCAAATAAATAATCTTATAGAGCGTATAGAAGCTTTATCTAGCGAAGTAAGCCAGTTTAAGGCCTTAAAACCTGCAAATGAAGCAAGTTCCAGTGGAAATGAGGGGGTCTTCCTTCATTCCTATTCAACAGATTCCTATTCAATTAATGGGCAAAAAACAAGTCCAAATAGTGATTTTTGTGTAAAAGAACCAAGATTTTCAGTAGCAAAGTCTTTTAAAAACATTTCAGAACTATGTATAGGGCTTGCCAGGCAAGAATTATTGGCTTTTTTAACATTATTTAATATTGAAGAAGAGTTAACTAACGTTACGTATGCTGACATAGGTAAGAGAATGGGTATTTCAGATGGTTGTGTAAGAACATATATTAGTTCTTTAATAAAAAAAGGATTACCAATAATGAAAAAGAGATTTAATAATAGAGTTATTTATTTAAGTATCTTCCCAGAATTTAGAGCGCTTAATCCTAAAAAAGAACTAGAATCTTTTTATTATCAATATGATCCAAATCAAAAAAGATTAATTGATAGTTTCTAAAAATAGCGTCCGGACAAACCGGAAATATGATATCCAAATTTTAATAGTAGAGAGCTTTGCGAATTATTTAATATTAAGGCTTTAACCCTTAAAGAATTAAAGAATAGACCTAAATTAAGTAATCTAGAAGAAATAAGTAAAAGATTAGATAATATTGAGAGGTTCTTAGCTTTAAGAGCCTCTAATTCAAAAAAATTAAAGAATAATTTAGGTTATTTACCTTTTAATTTAACACCTACAATGAGGAAAATAGTGAGTGGAATAATAAAATATGGAAAACCTTTTACATACACAGAATTAGCAGAAGAATTAAATGTTTCGCAAAGTACTATTAGAAACCAGATATACGAACTGATTAATAGAAACTCTGATTTTCCGTTAAGAAAGCAAATTATAGGGAATAACGATTATTTGAGATAACTGATTATAACCTTTTTGATAATTCCAAGCGTTAGTAATGCGTTAGTAATGCGTTAGTAATGCGTTAGTAAGCATTATTTTACTCTTATTTCTAGCTAAATTTAGCTATTTTATCTCTCATTATTCATTTTTTTATTAATTTTTACTTATTAACTCTCATTTTATTAGTTTTTTTAGGTGATTTTTAGACCTGAAAAAGGCCTTGAACTCTCATTTCTCACTTTTTTACCTAATTTTGGCTTATTTTTGACTAATTTTCTCTTTTTTTCACTTTTCTATCTAAATCCAAGCGTTAGTAATGCGTTAGAAATGCGTCGGTAACGTGTCGGTAACGTGTAGGTAACGTGTAGGTAACGTGTTAGTAGACGTCTGTAACGTGTCGGTAACGTTTCACTAACGCATTACTAACGCATCGAAACATTTAATAATCATTAAGTATTATATTTTCTTGATGAGTTATATTTTTAATAACATAAAAAAGAGGTTTGGTAATTTATTAAAACAAAATCCACACAAAAGAATAGATAATTTAAATAATTCAGTTAAATCTTCTTTTAATAATTTAAGAAAAGATATGGAACATGTTTCTAAATTACTCCATCATTACGATAATTCTTTAGCAAATCATGATAGGCAATTTGAAATGTTAGCAAAAAGACTAATGGCTATGGAAGAGATGCTTCACGAACTTAAAGAAGTAGCTCCTAAAAGTGTACAAGAAGAAATAGAAGAATTAGAGGAAGAATATCAGCAGGAACAAGAATATCCAATAAAACAAGGACCTTTAATTGAAGATACATTATGGGAATCCTTAACAGAAACCCAACAAAGACTATGTTGGAAAATGGCAGCATTACAAAAAGAAATGCCAGATCAATGGATTAGCTTGAAATACTTAGCTCAAGAACTTTACCCTGATAAAGACTATAATATAGTTAGATCTACTTTATCACAATTCATTGCTGGTTTAGAAGAATTAGGTATAGTAAAAAGAAAAAGGAAAGGTAAACAAGCTTATGTTTTTTCTACAAACAAAAATCCTTGTAACAAAAAGAAAATGCCTGTTGCAATAAAACAAGTTGAAAAAAAGAAAGTTAAAAAGAAAGAAGAATAAATTTTGATGGCAAAAAAATTTAAATTTTGCTTAAAACTTTTAGAGTTTTATTAATTTATTATTAAACATATAAGAGCATAAAGTACAAAGTCCATAATCAGAATATTCTTCAATAATCTCTTTATCTAATCCAATTTTTCTAGCTAATTTTTTAGGTCCATCTTTTCCCATAAGAGTTGTAAATACTTCATTTTTAAAAGTCTTATTAACTATTCTATAAATTCTATCTTCCATTGCATTGCCTATTTCAGTACCTGGAACAATCCAACAGCAAGGAAAAATATCTCCCTTATAGTTTATTGTTAAACTTTTTTTGATTAATTTACAATCATAATGTATCTCTTTGTCTTTTTCATAAAAACCTATGTGTTTTTTCTTTAATTTTGTCAATCCTCTTCCTGTCATAAAATGTTTTTTTATTGGGAAATATTCTCTTCTAAAACCAAGATCTCTCTTTAACAATATTTTTTCTAACAATCTTGGTCTATCTAAATTCAAACCAGCTCTCCAATGATTTACAGTATTAGAAGAAATTTCTACTTCTGTAGCTCCCAACTCAAGTAATTCATCTAATGTTTTATTTACTTTCTTTTCAGAACTAGCCCAAAAACCATTAGTTTGTACACGGACTTTTTTTAATTTTCTAAATTTTTGTTGTTGAACATATTCTAAAGTAGTATAAAGGAGTTTTTTTCTAGTGAAAATTTCTCCTCCTGTAATTTGGAGGGAACTAATATCCCAAACAAAGTTATCTATTACTTTTTTCATATCTTTAATAGCTATTGAAGGTTGCCGAGGGCCACAATCTGCACAGCAATGATCACATTTTAAATTACAATTGTTTGTTATACAAAATATGATTTCTTCCATATTCTGCCAGATAAAATAGTATTATTTAAATCTTACTCAAAAGAAAACTATTAAAACTACTAAAACATTTAAATTAAAGTGAAAAAATATTCACATAAAAAGAGAGGTAAAGTGAAGAAGAAAGGTATTTCTCCAATAATTGCTTTTGTATTATTAATCACTTTAGTTATTAGTTTAGGTACTTTTGTAAGTATTTGGTACAAGAATACTTCTACTAAACAGATGGAAATAGCCTTAGAACAATTAGAAAATACAGCCGAATGTTCTCAGGTAAGGTTTGAAATAGGCTTTGATTATGAAACATGTTCAATTAGTGTATTTAATGCAGGGGAAGAAATTATCAATAATTTAGGTATAGTTTACTCTTTTACAGACAGCACAAAACAATCAGAAATTAAAGAATTAAGTATCTCTCCTAATGCTAGAAAATCTATAACTCAAGTTCCTAACTTTGTAAAAGCTGTATTTTCTCCTATTTTAATTAGGGGAGGTAAAGAAATAACTTGTACAGACGAACGTGAATTTTCACTAAAAAATCCTTTTGAATGTTGCTTTAGTGACGATGATTGTCCAGGCGAACTAAACCTTTGCCAAAGTTATGCATGTACGCCTGTAGAATGTATAAATGAAGGGCATTGTGATTTATTCGAGATTTGTACAGATAATACCTGTGGCTATATTAAATGCCAAAACAACCCAGATTGTACATATCCTGGAATGCCTATTTGTGACAAAGACAAGAAAATATGTATTGGTTGCACCAAAGATGCAGAATGTACTGATTCTTTATTCCCCTATTGTTTAGATAATGGTTGTGTTGAATGTAAAGATTCTGGCAATTGTCCAGTAGAAGAACCAATATGTTCAAACAATGCATGTGTTGAATGTACTATAAAAACAGATTGTAAGAATCCTTTGTTACCTTATTGTTCAGAAAATACTTGTGTAGAATGTTTAGATGCTAAATCTTGTCCAGCAGAAGAACCAATTTGTTCAAATAATGTTTGTGTTGAATGTTCAATTAATGATGATTGCGTATATGATAAGTATAAACCTGTTTGTTCAAACAATGCTTGTGTGGCTTGCCTTGAAAATAATGATTGTCCAAATAAAGGAGAAGTTTGTTTGAATAATGCTTGTATTATTCCGGAATGTTTGATTAATGATGATTGTAAACCTCAGTTATGCGTAGATTACAGTTGTGTTGATTGTGTTACAGATGTAGATTGTACAGATCCTTTGCTACCTCATTGTGTAATAAGTACTTGTGTTGAATGTATTGTTAATACAGAATGTGATAAATTAGAATATTGTTTCAAAAATACTTGTACAAGCACTAAATAAAAATTTTAATTTTTGCTTAAAAGTTTTAATCCTTAAAAATTGCTAAAATATCTTCTAATAATAAGTGCCTAAAACTCTCAATAACTATAGTTGCACCTTTTTCTTCTTTATCTCTATAAAATGCTTCATCAATAATTGCTATTGGATTTTCATCTATGTCTCTTAAAAAATAAATATTTGGATCAAAGGGTGCAATGATTAATTCAAGACCATGCTTATCTGCAACTTCTTTTAGTTTATTATTATCAATTATGTTTCCAGAAAAAGATGAACCATAATGTGCTGTAATTTTAATACAGTCTTTCTTATATTCAAATCTCATTGAAACCATTTTGATTAAGTGATAATGGGGGATTAATTATATAATTTGTGGTTAAAACAACAAAGCTTCGTATAATATACAATATATACGCTCTTAGAAAATCTAAAAAGCTGTTTAAAGGCCTTCTAAGGCATTTTTAACTTCTTGGCCCATTATTCTAAGCTCATCTGCAGTTAAATTTCTAGTAAATGTAGATTTATAATGTTGTTTCATGGCACAGATACCATGAACTTCTTCATCATTGTCTGAACTTAAGTAATAATGAATTGGAGCTCCAGGTTTTTCACTTAATTCTCTAAAGAATTCAGCCAACCTTTTTGCAGCTGGTTTGTAAAGCTTTTCCAAATTTTCTCCTATTTCAAATCCTTGCTCTAAACCTGACCAACCTGCTCCAAAATATTTGCAAGCTTTTCTTACTGTTTCTGGATCAAGCTTATCCTGATTTAATAACCTGAAATGGAGTATTATATTATTTGATTTAAAATTTTCATTTATTTTTAAGTTGATATCTAATTTCATATTCTTAGATTAGGACTTATTATTTATATTTCTTTCTACAAGTATTTCTGCCATTCTTCTATTATTTCTTCATCAGAAGCTGTCCTCTTCCATTCCAAAAATTCTGCATCTTCAAATAGGTTATTCCAATATTCTCTATCTTTTTCAATTAACTCCTTAGACTTTTCGTTTGAACTTTGTATTATTCCCAAACCTAAAGCCGAATAACAAGCTAAATCCAGATATTGGAACTCTGGTAAAAGACTTAAACCTAAAAAACAAGTACTAATTCCAAAACCCAAGTAAAGATTGCTTTTAGGATGCTTACAATATTCCAATCCTATAAAATTCTTAATCTTATCTCTTAAAGACATATATTCCAAATAGTTCACTAATTTAAAATACTTTCTTATGATTATACGAAGTGTTTAAATAGAAATATAATTATTAATAATTAAGGTGATTAAATGCAGGTTTCTGAAGTAAAACAAAAGATTGAAACAGAGTTAAAGATTCAAGGTAAATCTCCACAAACAATAAAGATGTATTTGTACTTTAATGAGAAGTTCTTAGAATTTATTAACAAAGATCCAATGCAAGTTACTACAGATAATATTAAGATGTTTTTAGCTGAATTATTGTCTAAAGGCAATGATCCAGGTTCTGTTGCTTTAGCTCGTTCTTCATTGAAATATTTTTATGATGAAATGATGGAAATGAATTTAATGGCTAAGATTAAAACTCCTAAAAAGCAAAGGAAAATACCTGATGTTTTAACAAAAGAAGAAGTCTTTTTATTGATAGATAACGCTGGTTCTTTAAGAAATAAATTGTTAGTAGAGTTTATGTATGCCTCTGGTTTAAGAGTTTCAGAATGTGCTAAATTAAAAGTTCAAAATTTAAATTTAGAAGATAAAACAGGGCTTTTAAAGTTTGGTAAAGGTGGTAAAGATAGGTTCTTTATATTGTCTGATAGGTTAATTAAGGATTTAAAAGAATATTTTGATAAGAAGTTAGACGACGGCACTTATATTTTTCCTGGGACTTCTGGACCTTTAAATGTGCGTTCTATACAAGATGTGATTAAAAGAATTGCCAAGCGTTCTGGGATTAAAAAGAAGGTATATTGCCATGGTTTAAGGCACGCTTTTGCTACACATTTATTGGAATCTGGAACAGATATTAGGCTTATACAAGAGCTTTTGGCACATTCTAACCTACAAACTACTCAATTCTATACTCAGGTTTCTAAAAAACAATTACAAGGTGTTAGAAGTCCTTTAGACGAGATTTAGGATTTCTAATTTAATTGAATTTTTCATTAAAATTATTGAGAAAGGCTTAAAAAGAATGAGATTTAAATAAAAGGTATGAAACATAAAAAAGTTTTAAAATTAAAGGGCAAGGCTTTGATTCGAGCTATTAAGGAAGCTCAAAAAGACCCTGAATATATGGCAGAAGTTAGAAAATTTATTGAATATACTACTAGTTAAAAATTATATCTTCTTTTCAAATCATTATATTTCCAAAAATTTGGCACTCTCAAGGCTTCTTTTAACGCTATAGCTCTATATGCTTTTAAAGATTTAGGATTAAGCATTGTTTTTGTATCATTAGAAATAACAATATCTAATTTATAATAACAAGCACAGGCAACAATAATAAAATCTACATCTATATTAGTTGTTTTCCAGTTCCTTATACCTCCATATTCTCTATATTTTTTATAAAAATTTAATGCAAGAGAATAAATCTCTCTTGAAAATTTTAATGTTTTTCCTTTTGTTAATTCATCATAAGTACATAAGAGTAAGTTTCTTTGCTTTATTTTTCCTAATTTTAATGTTTTAGATGTTTGTCTTAATTCTTTCCTAATTGGTTTAAATCCATAGATGATAAATTCTTTGTCTTTACTTAAAGAGTTATTAATTTTTTCAATATTATTTTCTTCTATTAAAAGACCATAAATATTGGTGTCAAATATTACTCTTAACATATTTGAGATTTTAATATTGCTTTTAATAAGCTATTCTAAGAAAAAACATTGTTATTTTCAGGATATTTGGAAATAGCTAATATTTGTTAAATTTAGCAGAAAGCTTTATTAATTCTATTTGATTTATACCGCTAACATGATGGAATTTAAGGTAAAAGGGGCAGAAACTGTTAAGAATCGTTTAATGCGATTACAGAAAAATAATTATCGTTCTATTCCATTAAAGGAAAAAATCGAGATTAAAGAAGAAAAAGTAAGTGTTAACAAAGAAATAGATGCGTTAAAGCAACGTTCTATGATAAAACATATGCCTTTAGATAGAAAAACTCCTAAGGATGAAGATGGTTTTGTAGATTTTGCTAATTTTAAACCAAAATTTAAAGAAGAATTACCTGTTCCTAGTCCATCTGATTTTGATGAAGAAGATTTTATGATTTCTGATGTTGAAGATTTTAGGCCAGGACCAGGCGTTGTTAGTAATATGTTGAAAGATAATGCTAAGCATTTAGATAAGATAAAGGTTTCTTTACAAAAAGTAGAAGAAATTAAGAAAAAGATGCTGAAATCTGATAATTTTTTAGGATTATATTATGATTTAAACAAAGCAGAAAAAGAATTAATAGCTGTAATGAATGGCGTAAAGCATGCAGGTGTAGAAATTCCTACGGCAATGAGCTCAAGGATTAAGTTAGCTGTTTCTCGTAAAATGAGTGCTTAAATCTTTTAGTTTTTTCTTAAAATATTTAGAGGTTTGACGACGAACTATAAGAATTCTTTAAAGATTGTTTTAAACGCTTTTTGGAAACGTTTATACTCTTTTAGACCTTCTTCTGTGAGTTCATAGTTCTTTTTTCTTCCTGATCGCTTGTATGTAACAAGCTTTTTTTTCCGTAGAAATTTTAGGGCAGGGTATATTGTTCCGGGGGTGAGTTTTGTACTCAATTTACGCCCTATGATCTCAGCAAGCTCGTCGCCACATAACCTCTTTTTTTTTAGTTCATGGAGCATTTTAAGGGTTAAAAAACCTTTAATGTTTACATATTTGGGCAGCTCCATAAGATAATATTGGTAAAATTAGTTTATAAATATTTATATTGTATAACCTATATATTGTTTAAGCTATATATTGGTTATCAAATCTATAGGTTTAACTATATATTGTTTTTCCTATATATCTTACTTCCAATATATTGGATTAGCAATATTTTTTACTGCTTAAAGCTTTTAAGCAAAAATTAAAATCAATAATAGGCAAAATTTATAAATAGTGTTAAATTATATTTACATATGTTAAAAATATTTAACAAATTGGTGCCTTTTTTTGAAGATAACTATAGGCGGATTAATGTTAGGGAATATTCCAGATTGCTAAAAATAAGCCCTCCTTCTGCATCAAAAATATTGAATGAATTGAGAGAAGAAGGTCTTTTAATAAAAGAAGAAGAAAAAAATTATCTTTATTTTTATGCCAATAAAGAAAACTTTTTGTTTATTAATTTACAAATAATTTATTATAGGGAAAAGTTTAATAAAATAGGATTATTTGATGCCTTAGAAAAAGATTTTATTAATCCAGTTGTAATTTTATTCGGATCATTTGCTAAAGCCGAAGTAAATGAAAATTCAGATATTGATTTAGCAATATTTAGTTTAACTAAAAAAGAAATTAATTTAAAAAAATATGAAGAAAAATTAAAAAGAAAAATCCAAGTTTTTTCATTTAATCAGAAAGAAGATGTTAAAAATGAGATGCTTTTGAATAATATATTAAATGGTTTTAAAATTTTAGGTGATTGGTAAAATGGATTGGAAAGGATGTATTAAAAAAAATTTAGTTAAAGAAATTAAAGTAGATGAAAACCTTATAAAATCTTTAATAAATTCAGCAAAAGTAAAAATAGATGCAGAAGAATCTATACCTAAGAAGTTTTCCGAGCCAAAAATAAGTCTTATCTATGATGCCTTGAGGATGTTTCTTGAAGGATTAGCTTTAAAAAATAAATTTAAGATATATAACCATGAATGTTATGTTTTCTTTCTTAAAGAGATTTTGAAAAGATCAGATTTGGCTTCTAAATTTGATAAAGCTCGTAAAATAAGAAATGCAATAAACTATTATGGTAAAAGGATAAATGAGAAAGAGTCTAAACAAATAATTAAAGAAATTAAATTATTAATTAAAGAACTTCAAAATTTATTAAAATAATGTTAAATTTATTTTACACATGTTAATTTTTTTTAACAATAATTTAAGTAGATAAGATTTATAAAACAGAAATTAAATTTTAGATAATATGATTAAACATCTGGCAATAATCCTCGACGGAAACAGGCGTTATGCAGACAAGCATGGCAAGTTGCCTTGGCAGGGCCATGCAGCCGGAGCTAAGACTGTTGAGAATTTAGTAAATTGGGCTTTAGAGCTGGAACTAAAAGAACTAACTTTATACTGTTTTTCAACAGAAAATTTCAAAAGATCTAAAATTGAAGTTAGGAAATTAATGGAATTGTTTGCAAAAATGTTTTCAAAATTGAACAAAAATAATGTATTGGGGAAAAAAGGAATTAAGATTAATTTTATTGGAAAATTAACTTTGCTTCCAATAAAAATTCAGGAAGCTGCTAATAATTTAATGAAAACAACTAAGAAAAATTCTAAACTTACTATTAATTTTGCAATTGCATACGGCTCAAGAATGGAAATTGTTGAAGCAGTTAAAAATATAATCAAAGATAAATTGAAGCCTTCACAAATAACTGAAGACAAATTCAATGATTACCTCTATCTTAAAACTCATCCTGACTTATTGATTAGGCCAGGTGGAGAAAGAAGATTATCTAATTTTATTTTATGGCAGTTAGCTTATTCTGAACTTTATTTTATGGATAAATTCTGGCCAGAGTTTACTAAAAAAGATTTAGAAATTGCAATAAAAGAAGTTGAATCTAGACAAAGAAGATTTGGAAAATAACTACAAAAGAATAGTAAAATTTATAAACTAAGAATTTTACCCAAAATTAACTTATTTAGGAGAAAAATATGGCTGGAGCAGATATTACAGAATACAGAACAGATGACCAAAATCAAGATAAAAGTCTTGTTAAACTTGAAACTGAAATTGGGCTTAATACTTTGGCTTTGACTGGAGAAAGAAACCTTGTTTTATTAACGCAATCAAATAATTCATCCTTTGCACAAGACCTATATAAGGAGCTAGTGCTTCAACTTTGCATTCCTGATGACAAAATTATAAGCCATACAGAAGCATTGGAAAAAGCAAGGAAAAATGATTTAGAGGCTTATAAAACTGAACATTCATGGTTTAAAAGGGCTTATTTGGCTTTTATAAGAAAAAGTCCAAAACCCAAGAACTCCAAGAAAACAAAACTTCTTGAATCAATTGTAGCTATGGAAAATGAGATATCTCAAGGACATAAAGCCTTAGCCCAGCTAAGCGAGAATTTTAATAAGCTTGAGCAAAAATATAAGGGCTTGGTTAAGGAGAGAACGCAGTTAAAAGAAAAGTTAAGAAGATGTGATGCTTTTTTTGAAGCCATAGAGCAAGACAAAAGAATAACAGAAGACATAATTGATTTTTACGAAGGTTATGTTGCTCTTTCTGATGAAGAGAGGGAAACGAGATGGGGGGAGATTCAACGAGTTAAAAATCTGGATAGTGAATTGTTTTATTCTTCTGTTGATTTAGAATCGCATGCTAATAGGATATCGCTTTTGGACAGATATAAATCAAAAAGATTTGAATTAGAAAATGTCTTTAAAGTCAAAAAGTTGGAATTAGCCTATCTTAAACCTAAGTATAAATCATTAGAAAATCAGTTTGCATTACTACTTCAACAATGGCAACAGTCACAGGAGCTTGTTAATCCCGGTTTTATGGCTTTATCAGACCTGAAAATTCATTATGATGTAATAGACCAGTGTTCTGAGATATCCATGGGATTATTGGACATTGATAATGTTATAAAAAATGCTCCGAAATTAATAGCTGATGCTAATAAGGCATATATGGAAGTACAGGAACAATTAGAAATCAGAACTTGTGAAAATCAAGGAAGAATAAAGGTTAGCTCTGATTTGGATGGCGAATTGATGTTGAGTTCTCTTGAATTAGGTAATCCACGTGAAGAAATCGCTCAGTTACTTCGTGAACCTTCAGCTTTTGAAGAGATTGTGGAATAAAATGCAAGATTTATTACTACAAATCCAGGAAACAGTAAGAGCTTACAGGGAAGCCAGGGATAATTTGGAAAACCTTAGTTTGCAAAGAATAAAAGAATTGCATTCATTGTTCACTTCAGAAGATTATACTTTGCAGTTTTTGAACAAAGAGGCAAAGGGAAATTTAACTTCATTAATTTCAAAGTTAGAAGCAAGAATTCCAAAACAAATTTCAGATTTAAGATATATTGTAATGCCAAGAGCAAGTAATTATGCTAAAGGAGTCAAAGCCTTAAAAAATGATTGTTTAATAGATTCATCAAATGCTCAACCAACTTTTAGTTATCATGTTGATCCAAAAAATTCATCATTATGGGCAATCACTCCTAGACCATTAACATTTGAGGAAAATATCAAAGCAAGAGTTGATGATTATGAAACTTTGTTTGATGAAAATGGCAATGAAAGAGATTTAAATTTAAGAACAAGATTGTTCAATACTTATTTAGATTCTTGTACTGGCATTGCTTATAAAGCTAAAACTACTAAGTTCAAGATTGTGACTGAGTGCAGTGAATTGATTAACATTGCAAGCAATTTTAATGAACATTATTTGCCAATAGATTATGGTTCAATAAATGGCATTGAATTGGATAGCAGTCAAGGTATTTATAATCAATTATTGACTCCTAAACAGATTTTAGAGCATCCAGCTTGGAATGAATTTATTAAGGATAAATCGTTGTTAAAAACTTATATTGATTTGTTTTTCAAGTTAAAACCAAGAGATGTAATAATGGGCTTTGGGGTTAGGCGGAATACAGCAAAGGATGAATTGCGGGCGTTGTTTGTTAATATAGTTAACAATTCCAGTGCAGGTGGCGACAACAGTCTCATCAGCAGTGCCTATTTTCTCCGAGTAACCCAGAAAGCGCCGTAGGCGCTTTCTCGCGAAAAATTTTAAAATTAAAACTAAAAAACAAATTAATCAACAAAAATATAGCCGCTAACTTTTTAAACTTATAACTCAAAATTTAACAAATGCTAACACTATTCAACGAAGGAAAAGCAAAAATTTATGCAGCAAAAGGAACTATTTCATCTAAACTAGAAGTA
>Ga0180009_10004116_pt1 | contig 16202 bp, 11 predicted proteins | sample OS_PC_MetaG_FD_123537 | JGI IMG/M metagenome (GOLD analysis project Ga0180009, IMG submission 123537) | Groundwater microbial communities from the Aspo Hard Rock Laboratory (HRL) deep subsurface site, Sweden - OS_PC_MetaG | ecosystem: Environmental > Aquatic > Deep subsurface > Groundwater...
AGATGTTCATCGTTTCGAATTTGTGGTAACATAATCTGCCTCCTTTTCTGAATTTTGGCAGATTATAGTTCGTAGTATCAAAAAAGTCAACTTAATTTATTGCTAAGTATCGTTGTAGGGATATGTGTTTTGGATATCTTGTTCCCAGGGAAATGAGTGTTTGCTTTAGGTCTTGACAGTCAAACTAACGCGAGGTAGTGACATGTCATGATTTTTCTAAGGGAGATACGTTATAGTAATCTTCCATGTTGTTTCGCTACTTAAATATGCGCTTGAATCAAATGGATAAATTCTATTTTCTATCCCCTCATATAGGGAACCTTAAAGGGAATTTTAACCTGTACGCAGGAGACGGGCAATGAGTACATGGCGACTTCTCGATACTCCCCCAATGACGGCGGCTGAAAACATGGCCTTGGATGACACCCTCTTGGAATTGAAAGGCCGGGTGAAGAGCCCAAACACGATTCATTTTCTGCAATTTTCTCCCAGGGCGGTATTATTAGGCTACCATCAGTCCGTCAAAGAGGAGATCCGCAGGGAATTTTGCGAGAGCCACGGAATTCATATCAACCGCCGTATCACAGGCGGCGGTGCAATCTTTTTTGATGAGAGCCAGCTGGGGTGGGAAGTGATCTGCGACAAGACTTTTTTCAAAACCAACATCCCCAATATCAATCTTTTCAAGAAACTCTGTGATCCAGTGATAATGGCTCTTGACATATTGGGGCTTAAATCCGATTTTAGGCCCAGAAACGACATCGAGATAAACGGTCGCAAAATTTCCGGGACAGGTGGCACAGAGTCTGATGGGGCTTTTCTGTTTCAGGGAACAATGCTTACGGATTTTGATGTGGAAACTATGCTGAAAAGCCTTCGGATCCCTGTGGAAAAACTCAAGGCAAAGGAGATAGACTCGGTTAAAGAACGGGTAACTTGTCTCAAGTGGGAGCTTGGCTTCAACCCGTCCCTTGAAGAGGTCAAAAAGGCCATTAAAACCGGATTTGAAAGATGTCTTGGAATCCAACTGGAACCCGGTGGACTGACCGATTCGGAGAAGCGGCTCTTTGATAAGAAGTTAGAGTATTACAGCTCTGAGCAGTGGATCAACCAGGTAGACCCCAAATTCAAAAGACGCGAAGTGGTTCAGGCGGCTTATAAATCCGAAGCTGGTCTGGTTCGGTTTACTTTTGTTGTGAACCTGCCGCGAATGAAGATAAAGGACCTTTACATAACTGGGGATTTTCTTTCCTTCCCCAGTCGGGCGCTCTATGACATGGAATGCATGTTAAGGGGTGTTTCTCTTGACCGGGAAATGATCCACCAACGGGTTCGCGCATTTTTTAGTGAAGGACGCATCAGTATCCCTGAAATGAGTTTCGAAGATTTCATAAAACCTGTTGATCAAATCCTGGAGAAAATCGCAATTACAAAGTACGGTTTACCACTGGAATATTGTAATCTTATATCTGTGACCAACGGTTCATTTGAGGGGATCCTACGAAAAAGACCTTCTGTTCTTCTCTTACCCTATTGCTCCAAGCTGGTGACCTGTGAGTTGAGATATAAGAAAGCCTGTCAGGCCTGTGGTGACTGCACCATCGGCGATGCTTGGATCTTAGGACGTCGAAAAGAGATAAAGCCTGTCTGTGTGGTCAGCTTCGAGGATCTAATGGGTGAACTAAAGAGGATGAAAGAAGCTGGCATTTCCGCCTTTATCGGCTGCTGCTGTCAGCCTTTTTTCATCAAGCACCTGGATGATTTTAGGGAAATTGGCCTACCCGGGATACTCCTCGATATTGACAGCACTACCTGCTATGAATTGGATCAGTTAAGGGCAGCTTACGCCGGTCAGTTTACAAGCCAAACCAGTATAAATCTTGATTTACTCAAAGCGGTGTTGAATGCCCCGGTGGAGTAACCGTCTGGTTTGAAGGACTTATAGAAGTGAGTCATTGTGATGTATTCATTGTGGGAGCGGGTCCCGCAGGCTCTTCGGCTGCAATTGCCGCTGCAAACAGGGGTCTGAAAGTTCTTGTCGTTGAACGCCGGCAGATCGTAGGAGTCCCGGTCCGGTGTGCAGAATTTATACCCGCACCTTTGGTCGGAGAGGTGAACCTAGGTCGTCCTTTTGTGGTTCAGTCCGTTGCGGGCATGAAAACCGTCCTCCCGGGCGGAGAGAGTCATAAGACACGAGCGCCCGGGTTTATCATCAGGAGAGATTTGTTCGATCAAACTCTTGCGGAAGCCGCAGAAAAAGCAGGAGCCGAGATACTTGTAGGAACAAGGGCATTGAGTTTAGATGGCAGTGAAGTTGTTCTGCGTGCAAAGGACGGTTCAATAGCAAAGATTAGGGCAAAGGTCATTATAGGGGCCGACGGACCCCACTCCACCGTCGGCCGTTGGATTGGATCGGTCAACAAAAACCTGATATCAGCTATCCAGTGTAGATTCTCACTGACGCAGCCGTTGAATTACACGGAAATCTATTTTGACAAAGAGATCTACGCAGGCTACGGATGGCTCTTTCCGAAAGGTCACGAAGCCAACGTGGGTATTGGCATGAAGAATTCCGGTTCCGGAAATCAATCCATAGTGGAGGTCTTCCATCGCTTCATCTCCCGATTGAAAAAGGCCGGGAAGATCAAAGGAGACCCTAAGCACCGAACCGCGGGATGGATTCCGGTCGAACCCTTAAGAGTTACATCCAGCGATAATATCCTCCTGGCCGGAGACGCGGCAGGACATACCCATCCTATTACAGGGGCGGGTGTTCATCACGCCGTTGTTTGTGGGACTATGGCGGGGGAGTCTGCCGCTCAAGCCATCGAAAATGGTAATTTAAGCCTTTTGTCGAGATACGAAACCGAATGGCGTGATCTCTTCGGGGATATGCTGAATAGGGCCTTTCAGCGCCGGCAGCTGATGGAAAGGCAATGGATAAAACTCAATGAGATTATTCCATACTGCTGGGTAACGTTCAAAACCTATTATGGTAACGATTAACGAAAAATTGAAAACAGCCAGAGAGCTATCTTGGAATCATTTTGGAAAAGAGATCATCTTTTATCTTCCGGGGATGTTCTCTTACAATGGGTTTTCGGGTAAATACCCGGCCCTCTCCATAACTGGAAGTGAGTGTGCTCTCCAGTGCGATCACTGCAGGGGGAGCATCCTGGAACCCATGATCGGAGCTCTCACTCCAGGCGTTTTGTTGGAAAAGGGCCTGCGTCTTGCCGAAAAAGGAAATCATGGTATCCTGATCAGCGGGGGGTGTGATGAGGGGGGTGAATTGCCGTGGGAGGAGTTTATCCCCATCATTCGAGAGCTAAAAAGCCGTACAGACCTATATATCTCTATCCATAGCGGTCTCTTGGACTACCGATTGGCCCGGGGCCTGAAGGAGGCAGGTGTTGACCAGGCCCTCATTGATGTGATCGGGGATGATGAGACTTATAAGAGCATCTATCATGTGCCCTTTGGTGTTTCCCGTATTGAATCTTCAATGGAAGCCATGGAGAGGGCCGGGCTTTCAACAATCCCGCATATCGTATGCGGACTGGATTTCGGCAAGGTCAAGGGGGAGAGAAAAGCCATTGAGATCATTTCCCGCTTTCATGTGGAACAGGTGGTGATCGTCTCCCTTATGCCAGTTCGAGGAACGCCGGTCTGGAACGTTGAGCTGCCCGATGCAGAAGAAATAGCGGAAATCATTGCTGAAACCAGGCTCGAAATCCCTCTTGCACGTATAAGCCTGGGATGCGCCCGTCAGAGGGGAAACAGCAAACTGGAAACCCTAGCCATTGACGCGGGAGTGAATAGAATGGCCCTTCCTTCTGATGAAGCCATACAGAGGGCGAAAGATTATGGATTGGAGATCCGATACCAGAAGACATGTTGTTCCGTATCATGGGATTATTTCAAGAGCGAGTGGTAAAAATATGGAATCAAGTGTAGCAATTCAAAGAGATAAGGAAAACTTTGAAAGCCCTGAATATATGCGAATGAGTCTAGCGGCTGCCATGATCCTCGGCTTCAAACCGGGGATCTTCTATCGCAAGGCAAGGCCACATTGCATCAATCTGCTTCTAACCTACAGAGGCGGATGTGTAGCCAGATGCGCTTACTGTGGATTATCCAACAAACGGCCCGGCACCTATAATCGAAAGAGTTTTATCCGGGTCACATGGCCTACCTATCCATTGCATGAAATCATCGAGAGGATATCCCAGCGAAAGGACAGGGTGAAGAGAATTTGCATTTCTATGATTACGAACAAACGCTCTGTCCAGGACACAAAAGATGTGTGTGTTCGGTTACGTTCCAGTTTTGAAGTGCCCGTCTCTCTGCTTGTATCACCGACAATTCTCAACCACGAAAACCTCGTTGATTTTAAGGAAGCCGGTGCGGACAAAATAGGGGTATCCATAGACCTAGCTACACCCGACCTCTTTAACCTATTCCGGGGTTCGGGAGTATCAGGACCCCATAAATGGGAAACCTACTGGGAGTGTCTTTATGACGCCATAGATGTCTTTGGTGAAGGAAATGCCGGGTCTCATTTCATGGTGGGCATGGGTGAAACGGAAAAGGAGATGTGTGAGGCTATACAGAGAGTCCGGGATATGGGAGGCAGAACACACCTATTCTCATTCTTTCCCGAAGTAGATTCAACCATGGCAGAGCATACTGTACCTCCGATGGCACAGTACCGGCGCATACAACTGGCTCGATTCCTGATCGACCATCAGATAATCCGCGAAGACCAGTTCACTTATAATGAAATAAATCAGATTGGTGATTTCGGTTTGCCGCCAAAGGAACTCGACCGGGTTGTTGATTCAGGGGAACCGTTCAAAACGAGCGGTTGTGAAGGATATGACGGTGAGGTGGCCTGCAACCGGCCTTTTGCGAATTCCCGGCCCGGCCCGGATATTCGCAATTACCCCTTTCAGCCGGATAAAAAAGATATTGTCCGTATTCGAAGGCAGATGGGATTCATGTAGCATGCCTGGTGCAGTCCTGGCTGCGTTTGTCTCCCTTCCTCACCATTTTTTGCAGAGAATTCAATAATGCTCAGATCTAAATTGCCAGCAATGGTAGATTGCCCGCTGCCAAGCATGCTATTCACTACTTGTCTCTCCTATATCTCCCTTTTCAGGACGATGGTGTGCATAAGGAAATAGGGGGACAATCCTATGTTCTCCTGTCAAGTAAAAAATGAAAATATTATTAAATCAAAGACTTAAAATTTCTTTTATGTTTAAGGCATACTTCTCCTTTGAGTTCTTGATAGAACCTGAGTAAAATATCAGCGAGTATCTCGTTTATTAGGAACCCTTCACCTCATCGTTACCGATATCCGATATGTCTTCTATAAAGGAGGCCACCTATAATCCCTTATCCAGGTTGAGGGGTTCAACGAGATGCCCTGTATTGTCCCTCCCGAGGTCAAAAAAGCCTCAACGTCCATAAACGGGCTATCTCGCTGAAAGCAAAAGCTCTTAATTTAGATTCAAATATGTCGGATCAAAAGGCTCCCTTTTCTTCATCAATGTCCAGGCAATAATCAACATCTTGGCTGCCAATTTGATCTTCATTTTCGTTTTAATTCCTCTTTCCTTTTCTCTATCATGAAGTTTATTTGCGTAATAAGTCATGAAATACTTGTTCTGTGTAGAGGCAACAAAAGCGGCCTGATAAAGGGCGTAGCATAGGTCAGCCTTGCCTTTCTTCGTGATAACAGGAACAGCGCTATCTGATGTCTTGCCACTTCGCTTGGCACTGAGATCATAACCAGCTATCCTTAAAACTTGGTTCCCTTTTTCGAATCGATATGGATTCCCTATCGCGGCCAAGACCTTAGAGGACACATCAGGACCAAAGCTAGGAATGCTAAGAAGACAACGATACTCTGGAAAGGTTAAGCAGATCTCCTCAATTCTCTCACATGTGATGCGAATCGTTTCTCTTATCTGCATTAATCCATCCACCATCATTTTGGATTCAATATCCAAAGAGTCTCCCTCTGTACATCCTATAGAATCAACAGCCAGTTCCCAAATCAATCTCAGTTTATTCCTTTGCATCAATCCTCTATCCCGACGGGCAACCAACCTTATAAAATCATCAAACTCCATCCCAGCAATAACCGAACGGTACCTGTTTTTTCCCTCTGATTCCTCGCCACTCAGAGCTGTGATATCCACCGAGCAGGTCAAAATATCATTCGCCTCAAAAACCTGTGATAAGTCTGACTTATCTCAGTATTGACAGGGGCTGTGATCTATAGTATATATCACGAGTTTTCATTCCAGGTTTTTCATATATCACTAAATAACTCATTAGTCACGATAATCAACTGTCCTCTAAATCGCTATCAAAAATGATGAGCAATGAAGCAAAATAATTCATCAAATTCATCAATGTCCTCTTTTCAAATTTCCCGGTTCTCTTTTACGAATGCTCATAATATTTTGTCAACATAGTCAACTACGTAAACGTCCCGTAAACTCATTACAAGAGAGGTGTGGATATGAGTGCGAGTGGTGATGTCAAGATTGTCCCCACCGCCTGTCTTCACGACTGCGGCGGCAGATGCCCCCTTAGGGTTTACGTTAAGGAAGGAATTGTCATTCATATTGAAGGTGAAGAGAGGTATCGGGCCTGCCTTCGAGGGCGCTCTTTACGGCAGAGATTGTATCATTCTGATCGGCTTAAGTATCCTCTCAAAAGGGTGGGAGCGAGAGGAGAAGGGAAGTTCGAGCGTATCTCTTGGGATGCGGCCTTAGATGAAATCGCCCTTGAGCTCAAGAAGGTCAAAGAAGAATACGGCAACTCCGCCATCTTCTATTCCGCTAGCGGAAGTTCCGCCATCCTGCATAATCGACGGGCCGGCTATAGGCTTCTTAACATGTTCGGGGGCTGCACCACGGCTTATGGCAACGTGTCTAACGAGGCTTCGATTTTTGCATCCATCTCCAGCTATGGAACCATGTGGACGGGCAATACCCGCGATGACCTCATCAATTCTCGTCTCATTATTATGTGGGGGTGGAATCCGGCAGAAACCATATGGGATACCGGAACCAGCTTCCATTTGATCCAGGCCAAGGAAGCAGGGATCAAGATAGTTTGTGTTGATCCCAGATATACCGAATCTGCCGCTGCCTTTGCATCTCAATGGATTCCTATCTTTCCTGGTGCTGATGCCGCCATGCTCATCGCCATGGCTTATGTCATCATCAAAGAGGAATGGGTGGATCAAAAATTTCTTGATACTTACACAGTCGGATTTAACCGCTTTAAAGCTTATGTTATGGGTGCCGAAGACGGGATACCCAAGACGCCCTCCTGGGCTGAGCCCATAACAGGTGTCTCGGCAACCATGATCGAGCGTTTGGCCAAAGAATATGCCTTGAAAAAGCCAGCTGCTCTCGTTGCTACATGGTCGCCGGGGCGCAGTGGCTACGGCGAGCAGTTCCACCGGGCAGCGATTGCGCTGGCGACGATGACAGGGAATGTAGGTATCCATGGCGGCAATGCTGCTGGTTGGGAATGGGCCTATCCCAGCACTCCAAGCGTCGGGGGTCTACCGGTTGGCAAAAACCCTGTCATGGAGGGCACCGCACCTCATAAAAACAGTCTCCCTCATCCTAACGCTCCGAACGCCAGCAACGCCCGGGTGCACAACACAAAGGTGTGGGACGCCATGCTTGCCGGGAAGCGGGGAGGGTACCCCGCTGATATTAAAATGGCCTATTTTATGGGGGGAAACCCCATCACTCAACTCGCCGACACCCGTAGGGGCATCAATGCTCTCCGCAGACTGGAATTTGTAGCGGTTCACGAGCAGTTTATGACCTCCACGGCCAAGTTTGCCGACATCCTTCTTCCTGTAAATACCAACTTGGAAAAAGAGGATATGGGTGTTCCATGGCTGGGAGCTCCTTATTACGTCTATGCGAATAAGGCCGTAGATTCGCTTTGGGAATCCAAGTCCGACCTCGAAATATGTACCTTGCTGGCACCTCGGATGGGAATCGAAAACTACAATGACAAGACCGATGAGGAGTGGCTGAGGCAAATTGTTGAAGATTCCAAAGACATTCCCGATTTTGAAGCGTTCAGGAGAAAAGGTATTCATATAGTGGATCTTGCTGAACCCTGGGTTTCTTTTAAAGAGCAGATCGAGAACCTGGAGAAAAATCCTTTTCCAACCCCTTCAGGGAAGATCGAAATTTACTCCCAGATGCTGGAAGACCTGAATAACCCTGAGATACCACCCATCCCCAAATATATTCCAACTTGGGAGGGACGAGACGATCCCCTGGCACAAACGTACCCACTTCAGCTAATCAGCAGTCATCCCAAAAGAAGGGTACACTCCATCTTTGATAATATTTCCTGGCTCAAAGACATTGAGCCTCAAGCGCTCACAATCAATTCAGTTGATGCCAGGGCCAGAGGTATCGTAAATGGAGATCTGGTGAAAGTATTCAATGAGCGTGGAAAGATGGTAATCGCCACTAAAGTAAGCGAAAGGATCATGCCGGGAGTGGTTCATATCCATGAAGGCGGTTCTTTTGAACCCGATGAGAAGGGGGTGGATCGCGGGGGGTGCCCAAACATATTCCTCAAAAGCCGGCATTCGCCGGGAGGGGCCTTCTGCACAAATACGGCCTTGGTTCAGGTCGAAAAGCTATGAAGGAGCCAGAAAATGCAGATAAGCTTTTATTTCGATCAGTCACGGTGCATCTGTTGCCATACCTGTAACATAGCATGCAAGGACTGGCATAACATCCAGGATGTAAAGGTCAATTGGAGGAGGATCACAACTATAGAGGAAGGAGTTTTCCCCAACATATCTGTGGCTTCCCTGTCCTTGTCTTGTTGCCATTGTGAAGAGCCTGCTTGTGCCTCGTTTTGCCCTGTGGGTGCCATCACCAAGGGCCAAGAAAATGGAGTGATCCTCGTTGACACGGACACCTGCTTGGGAAAGGATCATTGTGAGGTTTGCTTGCAGGCCTGCCCTTATGATGTCCCTCAATTCGGAGCTGAAGAGAATTCCAAAATGCAGAAATGCAACCTGTGTTTGGACAGGACGGCAGAGGGGAAGAATCCGGCCTGTGTAGATGCGTGCCCTGTCAGGGCCCTGGACGCGGGGCCCATGGAAGATCTGAAGGCAAAGTACGGTGATACAAAGGATGGGATTGGGTTCAGCTATGACACGGCCTTGAGACCTTCTATCCTCATCAAACCTCGCAAAGCTGAAAAGGAAGGGGAGAATAAAGATTTTATTTAAAAGATGAAACGAGAATATGGGGTCAGGTCTTGCATTACAACATTTCATCTTGCCAGTACCTAAGTATTTCAACAGGTAGAAAACCCTGTGATATGTCTGACTCCGCGCTTGGCCCTGATCGCGGATACCTGCTATGGATCACAGGTTCAGCAAAAGTTGAGATGCGGATAGGGTATTTGAATCAGCTTCTTCTTCTCTGGGCCATAGAATCTAACATCCTGTGGTCGATCCTTCATGATGTAATTAGCAGCGAGCTAAGAGATACTTGCTATAAATGTTTAGTCCAGAATATCCGCAAAGAAGTTTTGATTACAAAAAAACTGTTGAATAAAAAAACGCTATTTTTTGGTCAAGCTCCCTACCTCCCATGAGGAGATGAAGAAAATCCTTTATTTGTCTAAAGTGATAGCACGGTTAATAGCAGGAACTATAGTCTTTCTAATATCCCCGCCTTTAGATCTTCAAGCAGTTGCAGCGCCTCTTCGAAATCACTACTCTCAGCGCCCCTATCCATCATATTCTCAACAAGTCTATACTTATTCTGCTCTCCGGTCTCCTTATCTAATATTTTGACAACAGCCTCCTTGATATCCGGGCTCAAAATCGTAGCGATATCCCGGCCCAGCAGTATTGAGCCTGCACGAACATAATCGAAATCTTCTCCTACCAAATCTTCCTCTTCGTTCCACAAACGTTCTTGGTTTCCTGCGTCTAAGTATGTGCGCATTAACAATAACAGGTCATATGCATCTTTGCCTCTTCGAAGTTTATTGTCATTCCACGAAATGATCTTGAGAAGCGCCAATCCGGCTAACGACACAAACTGTATGTCGAGAACGGGGTCTTCCCGCATTCTCACAGTAATCGAATTGTGGTACGCCTCCCCAAATCCCAGGGTAGTCATTGTCTGGTCATGTTCGGGTGGCCAAGACAAATAGTCATCCGGTTCTGCAATTGCTCCGAATGGAATCACATAGATCGGGAACAACTCCTCGTATAGAAGCCTTTGAGCTTGCTTTTTGTCGAGCCCAAATTTTCCCGTTGTAACTAAACCGGCTTTTAACTGCTCGTACTCAGACCAGTCTTGCACCTGTACCCCCAAATCAATATCCTGCGTGGCTCGCCCGATCTCTATGCCATAGCTCTTTGACAAGATTATGTCTCTGGCCATTGCTCCGACAACAAAAAAGGGCACGCTCAACGATTCAGCCACCTCAGCGATCGTCTCAAAAAGCCCTACTGTGAAGTCATCAATCTTCCCGGATAAATCGAGTAAGCTCTCTTTCATAGATGACCTCTGCAGTTTCTATATCCCTTGTATCCCCTGTTGCCAGTAAATCAGCATAAATAAGAATCGGGTGGACTAAATTGGGAAATTGCCATTCATGCTCAAAATTCCAGAATGCTTTAAAAATCTCAATGCTTCCATTGGGTTCTTTCCTAATTTTGTGCTTCAGAAGCAATCTACCGGGATTCCCCTTCACATAAATTGTTATGAGTTGAGGTTTCAAGTATTTTGTCAGCTTGGCTGCTGCAATTTCCCCTCCCCAATAGGCCGTAAAGTTGGTCAGTTCTTCATCCTTCCACCATTCTACATCAGGGGCCCCGTAGCGTCCCACTAGATTTTTCGGTCTTAGCTGCTCGGGATACATGGTCACCCATCGTTCTAACAATTCTTTTTTCCTAAGTAACTGGCGACCTCGTTTCCCCCTGTCAACCAAATGACCTATGTTTTTTAAATCTCTTATCACCCAGTCGACGGTCCCCAACGCGGCATTAGCCACTTTTGCGATCTGACGAAATGGCTCATTTTCCAGACCTGGATTACATAGGAGGGCAAAAACGACCTGGAGTCCCGTAGGTCGGAATGCTCGCGTTGGGCGCTCTATAGGGTACCTGTCAGCAGGTCTGTTCCCTTTGATGAAAATAAATAGGGGAGGCTCGTTGATGTAGGCATTACCCGCTGCATCGATGAATTGAATCCCCATTTCCTTCATTCGGTCAGCCATTTGCGGTGTAACGTACCATGTAACAAGGAGCCCTTTTTGGTCTTGTGGAAAAATGCGTAGTTGCCGGACAAATGCTCCAAGGGTGCCAGGTGTAACTCTATTTTTGACCTCTGCAGCAAAATCCCATTCCATTTCATTCAGCCCGATTCTTAATATTGCGTCGAAATCGTAATTGCCATACTGAATCTGCGCATTCAGGTTGGCTGTTTTTTGGAGTCCTTCCACGGCTTTCTGGAGGATTTCTCGCTCTTTGTCTTTAGTTTCCATGGAGTTGAATTTCCTTCAATTTGTATATTATTTCTTATTATTCAGTTTTAATGAACATAGCAATTTAATGAGCAAATGTCAATAAGTTTTTAATATTTCTATGATATTTCTATTATGTACATAAAAATACTATGTTCACTATTAATGAACATGGAAAAACAATGAACAAAATAACTGTGAAAACCTCAATTTAGGTAATCCGCGGTAGATCAGGGAAGTACATTTCGCTTGAAGAGGTAAAGTCTTAGCGCGATTCCTGCCTTTACCAGAAAGAGTCGTAAGGCTGCCCTCTCTTTAAGGTCACATTTTGTGACCTTAGCGAGAGATTCTCCTCTTTATTCAGCTCAAACATAAAATCTTCAGGAAAACGATTTATGTTTCGTCTTACAGCCTGCTTCAGAGCCTTGGTTTTCACACCATAAAGCTCTGCCAAATCCCTATCAAGCAAGACTCGTTCACCTCGAATGAAAAGGATTTTACTGACAATTGATTCTATGGGAACAATTGTTGTCATGTTATTGGCGTCTACCTTTTCCCTTTGAGATCACAGTTTGTGATCTCAAAGAATCGAATTCATCCTGTGTAAGTTGAAATATGAAATCCTTTGGAAGGCGAATAAAAAAGCCCCACCTCTGCCTTTGAGTTGATGGAGCTTCCGGTAAAATCTTATTGTAGCATGATAAAACATCCCACCCTCCTGATGGGGGTGAAAGGGAAAGAATGAATACTGAACAATGAATAACCTTATCTTTTTGAAATGTCAAGGAGAATAGCAATCGCCTGGGGGCGATTAGCTATTAGTTATGGGTTATCTGTTACTGGTTATTAGGAAAAAAGGATATAAAAGGGGACGTAGGTTCCAAAACAATTTATGAAAAAGCAATCGATACTTGAAATTTGATAAAGTTTAATCTGTGATACCTCCCATTAAGGTGAAAATATCAACCACCTTAAAAACCTGTGATAAGTCTGACGTCACGTGATCTAACTGCTCGAATGTTGGTTTTTCATTTATTTTGGGTTGATTTTAGTCAAGTTTAGGAGTATTCAAGAAGATATATCAGTCAATAACAGGTTATGTTGAATCAATCTATTTTTCATGTTACATTTGCTAATCGTAATAAAATAAGGGCTATTCAAAGGCAAAGATATGGCAAGCCTTGTCAAAAATTCATGAGTCCAAAAAAGTAAGGACATGAATTACCCTTTGAGTCGATATCTCTCTCTACAAAATCATAAAATTTGTTGAAATTAATCCCGTTATGAAATACCAAGCTAATCATCAATATGGTCTCAGTAGCCCAAAAGTTTTTCAAGTCGAAAGATTTGAATCCATAGGTATGTTGACATCCTCTCAGTAAAATGATATTATAGAGTTTATAAAATAAGCAGCCGGGGGAGTGCCCGTTCTGGCTGAGATTAGACCCCTGAACCTGATCCAGTTAATACTGGCGTAGGAATCGGCTCAATGTACAAAACACCACTTGAGGCTGCTCTTATTTTGAGCAGCCTTTTTGTTTTTAGGGAGGTATTTTATGACACAACTTGATATAGCAAAGAATGGCAAAGTCAGTCTCGAGATGGAGCAGGCCGCGGCCGCAGAAAATATCCTTCCTGAAAAACTCCGGGACCTCATTGCTTCAGGCAAGGCTGTTCTTCCGAAAAATAAGCGACACGATTTTACTCAGATTCTAGCCATTGGTGAAGGGCTACGAACCAAGGTCAACGCCAACATCGGCACTAGCGGACCTTGCAGTGGTATAGATCTCGAGATGGGAAAATTGGAATCCGCAGTGGCTGCTGGTACTGATTCGGTGATGGATCTCTCCACTGGCCCTGATTTCCAGGAAGTTCGTCAGATGGTCCTAGAGCGATCACCGGTCATGGTGGGCGCTGTACCCATCTATATGGTTGCTACCATGTTGCGTCTTAAGGGAAAGCCCCTGGCCAACATAGATCCTGATGAACTCTTCAAGAGTATTGAGAGCCAGTGTGCTGAAGGCCTTGATTACATTACCGTTCACTGCGGCGTGACCAGAGAAGTGGTTCGCCGTCTTGATCACTATGAACGCCTCATGCCCTCTGTCAGTCGCGGAGGCTCCATCCTCATGCACTGGATGGAGAAGAATAACAAAGAGAATCCCCTTTACGAAGATTTCAATGCGCTTCTGGACATCGCCCACAACTATGACGTCACTCTCAGTCTGGGAGATGGTTTCCGCCCGGGAACTGTGGTGGACGCTACTGATGGGCCCCAGATTGAGGAACTCATTGTTCTCGGGGAGTTGGCCCGCCGTGCCCGAGCACATGGAGTGCAGGTGATCATCGAGGGGCCTGGCCATGTGCCCTTAAACCAGGTGGTTGCTAATGTAATCATGGAAAAGCAACTCTGTGAAGGAGCGCCTTTCTACCTTCTGGGACCGTTGACCACGGACATTGCTCCAGGCTACGATCACATCGCCGGAGCCATTGGCGGAGCCATCGCAGCTGCAGCCGGAGCCGATTTTCTCTGCTATGTAACACCGTCCGAACATCTCTGTCTCCCTAATGCAGACGATGTACGAGCCGGGGTGATTGCTGCCCGCATTGCAGGGCATTCAGCCGATATCGCTAAAGGGCTTCCAGGGGCCATCGAGCGCGACCGGCAGATGTCCATCTATCGCCGCGATCTTAACTGGAGCGGCATGTTGTCACAGGCTATCGATCCAGACTGGGCCAGAGAAAGGATGAGTTTGAGTTCGGATGAGGAGACCTGTACTATGTGCGGTGAGTTCTGTGCGGTGAAACTCTCACGTCATTACGCTAAAAGTGTTAAAGCGAACTAAGATACTTAAATGCCTGTTAATTGGGATCATTGAATATTATAGGATCTATATAATATCTGTCAGTCTATCGGACAATCGTCCTTGGTAGAGTAACTGTATTTGATATTTTAAAAAGTGCTACACTTTGATGACATTGAAATAGGCCAGCGTCTACAATTCGGTTCTTACGAACTAGATAAGGACGAAATCATCTCATTTGCTAAACAATGGGACCCTCAACCGTTTCACACTGACGAGATTGCCGCAAAGCAATCCATCTTTGGAGGTATTACTGCATCATCACTACATATCTTCGCTATTTGTACAAAGCTATTTGCTTTAAGTGAACCGAAACTAGCAATCCTCGCGATGCTAGGAAAGGACGAGGTACGACTTCACAACCCAGCTCGTCCAGGTGACGTGCTTTCTTACCAAGCTGAATTCATTGACAAGCGGGAATCTCCATCAAAGCCAGATCGCGGTATAGTGCAATTGAAGGATTTGGTCACAACGAATAGTGGTTTAGTCGTCCTCACCCAAAGCGTCACACTGATGCTAGCAAGGAAGCAAATTGAGCGATAGGTCTAACGAGTCGCTGCATTGTACCCGCCTTTTCACTGCTTCATTTCTTTGCGCATCGTGGTGGACCTGCGAGCATCACCATTATCCTCAAATAGCGATTACTTCTTAAACGGGACGCCCTTAATTTTCTAAAATTCATGATAATAAAAAAACCGGCAAAGAAACTGATAATTCCAGATATCTTTATAGACCCTCAGGATATCATCCACCTTAAAAAGCTACGCGTTTAGCGCTCTGGGCATAGTGATAAAGTCGGAGGCGGAATTTTAATAAGGATATTTAATAAACAGAGTTTGATTTATGGATGGATTTAAAGTATAGACTACAAAGTATGGAGATTAGCCTATATTAAGGGTTGTTGATTACCGATTGGAAAAGAGGATAAACGTAAAAGGTTCAGGGGGACGGTAGCTTTTCTCTGACAGCCAAAGTTAGCACATCAATTAAAATGACCGAGATTTATAGGTCTATCTTCAAAAACATCCTTACAAAAAACCCTATGAAAAATGTTAAGGTGGCTATTCCAAGACTGATTACCGCCATCTCAGAAAACCTCTTCCAGAATGAAATGTCTTTGGCAACAGAGACATAAAAAGTGAATATAAGGATCACTATAATTGCATTAAAGAGCGTAAAGCCGAGGCAAAAATAGTAGTTCGTAAAAATGACATAAGGAAAAATCAGAACTAACCCTGTTATAATATAGGCGGAGCCAGTATAAGCGGAAGCCTTAAAAGGGTCTCGAGAGCTTTCTTCAGATTTGGTCGAAAGATACTCTGAAGCAGCCATTGACAGCGATGCAGAGATTCCAGTAATGAAACCTGCCATAGCAATAAGACGTGTATTTCGAAAGGCCAGGGTAAATCCTACAAGCGCTCCGGTCAGCCCTACTAGTGCATCATTTAAACCCATAACCATAGAACCAACATATCTAAGTTGCTCTTCGTCTATTAAATCTATGAGTTTTCTTTTATGTTCTTTTTCGTCCTTTTCAATATCTATGGCGTCTGGAACATATTTCGAGATCTCTTTATAGATCGCCTGCGTCTTTCCTTCGACCTTCTCCATTAGCTTTATTCCAAATGTTATCCCGAATATTCTTGAAATAAGATGGTATTTCCATATGCTCAACTTGTTCGGTTTTGCATCCTGACGGGTATATATCTTCCAGAAATTATAATGTTTCAGTTCGTCGTCCGAAATTTGTTTTAAGACGCTTTTGTTACGAGGATCCAT
>Ga0180009_10004117_pt1 | contig 16201 bp, 11 predicted proteins | sample OS_PC_MetaG_FD_123537 | JGI IMG/M metagenome (GOLD analysis project Ga0180009, IMG submission 123537) | Groundwater microbial communities from the Aspo Hard Rock Laboratory (HRL) deep subsurface site, Sweden - OS_PC_MetaG | ecosystem: Environmental > Aquatic > Deep subsurface > Groundwater...
CGCGATCCATCCAGCCACTGGAGCCGGAAATATCGGTGAGCAGCTTCGCGGCCAGGCCCCCGGTGCAGCTCTCGGCGGTGACCACCTTTTTGCCCTGGGCCTCCAACGTCCGGCCCAGCACCTCGGGCAGCGTGGTGTCTCCCTCGGTGTAGAGATAGGGTCGCAGCGCCTGGTGCAGGTCCCGCGCCGCGGCGTCGCCGGCGTCGTGCTGGGAGGAGTCCATGCGCAGCTTCACCAGGATCTCCGGGAAGCGCGCCTGGTAGCCCACCCGCACCTCGGGGTAGGTGGCCTCGAGGGCCTTGAGTCGGTCGCCCACGGCGCTCTCGGGCAGGCCGAACACGCGGAACACCCGGGTCTCCTGCAGCGGCGCGTCTCCGTCTTTCGCCGCGGCGGCCAGCAGGGGCCACAGCACCTCGGTGAACATGGGGCGGTTCTCACGGGGTGGCCAGGGCAGCACCGCCACCGAGGAGCGGCCCTGCCAAACGATATACCCGGGGGCGGTGCCCCATCGATTTTGCAGCACCTCGGCGCCGGCGGGGATCTGCGCCTGTTTCTCGTTGCCAGGCGGCGGCTCCCCGTCCCGCACGCCGAAGAGGTCGCGGATGTGCTGCCAGGCCGCTTCGTTGTGCACCGTCTCGACGCCCAAAGCCTGGGCCACGGCCTCGGTGGTGCGGTCGTCCGACGTGGGCCCCAGCCCGCCGCAGACGAGCACGAGGGTCGACTGCGCCAGGGCCGCGCGCACGGCGCCGGCGATGGTGTCGGTGTGATCCGGCAGGATGCGCAGCTCCACCACGCGCCACCCCCGGGCCGCCAGCTGCTCGGCGAGGAAGGGGCCGTTCTTGTCGGCAATCTCCCCGGCCAGCAGCTCGTCACCGATGATCAGGAGCGTGGCCGTGGAGACCTCAGCCATCGGTCACCACGATGGCGTCCATCTCCACGGCGACCCCCTTGGGCAGGGCGGCCACTTCCACGGCGGCCCGCGCGGGATAGGGCGCGACGAAGTACTGCGCCATGACCTCGTTGACCTGAGGGAAGCACGACAGGTCCGTGAGGTAGATGTTGAGCTTGGCGACCTGGGCGAGGGTGGCGCCCGCGGCCTCCACCACCCCGCGCAGGTTGTCGAAGGTGCGGCGGATCTGCGCCTCGATGTCGCCCGACACGATCTCGCCGGTGTCGGGCACCAACGGGATCTGCCCGGACACGTAGACGGTGTTCCCCGCCCGCACGCCCTGGGAGTAGGTGCCGATGGCCGCCGGCGCGCGGTCGGTCTGAATGATTTCGAATGCCATGGGGATCTCCTGGTAGCGACTTTGCTCTAGTAGTCTTCGAGGAGGGCGCCGGCCTGGGTATCGGAGCTTTGGGCGCCGGGCTCGGGGTGGGGCTCCAGATCTTCAAAGGCCGAGACGCCCTCGAAGAGCGGGGGCGGCACGAGGCCCTGGTACACCGGGTCGAAGAAGTCATCGGTGAACTCGTCAAAGCCGTTGGCCAGCAGCTTGCGCTGGAAGTTGGGGATGACGCCCGTGGGCGCGAAGTAGCCCTTGACGCCCTCGGGGTCCCGGGCCGTCTGGGAGAAGACAAACAGGTCCTGCACCTGATAGTCCCCGCGATCGTCCAGGGGCAACGCTTCGGCGATGTGCGTGATCTTCCGCGTGCCGTCCACGAAACGATCACAGGCGATGATGACGTCCACGGCGGCGGCCACCTGGGACCGCACGGCGCGCAAGGGCAGCTCGACGCCCGACAACAGGGCCAGGCTTTCGAGGCGCGTGAGGGTCTCTTTGGGCGTGTTGGCGTGAGTGGTGGTCATGGAGCCGCCGTGGCCCGTGTTCAAGGCCTGCAGCAGGTCGAAACACTCGCCGCCCCGCACCTCGCCGATGACGATGCGGTCGGGACGCAATCGCAAGGAGGAGTGCAGCAGGTCCCGGATGGTCACCTCGCCCTTGCCGCGCTGATCCGGTGGGCGGCTCTCCAGGGAGACCAGGTGCTCCTGGGTGAGCTGCAGCTCGGCCGAGTCCTCGATGGTGATGATGCGCTCCTCGTTGGGGATAAAAGAGGAGACGCAGTTGAGCAGAGTGGTCTTGCCCGAGCCCGTTCCACCGGCCACGACCACGTTGAGCTTGCACAAAACAATGGCCTCGATGAGGGAGACCATGGGCCAGGAGATGGAGCCAAAGCTCACGAGCTGCTCCGGGGTCAGGCCCCCCGGGAAGAACTTCCGGATGGAGATGGTCACGCCGTGGCGGGCGATGGGCGGCAGGATCACGTGGATGCGGGAGCCGTCCGGGAGCCGCGCGTCCAACCGGGGACGCTCCTCGGTGAGGGGCCGCCCCACGAACTGCGCCATGGAGCGCGCCGCCGCCAGGACCCCGTCTTCGGTGAACACCGCGTCGGTGCGATAGAGGCGACCGCCCTGCTCAATCCAGACGTCGTCCGGGGCGTTGATCAGGATCTCGCTGACATTGTCGTCGTCCATATAGCCCACAACGGGTTTCAAAAACGCGCGCAGGGCTTCGTTGTACATATCGGACATGGTGATCCTTCCGTGGGGTCCTTTCAGTCTGCGGTCTGGGCCGCCGCCTCGCGGCGCGCCCGGCGATGCAAGGTCACCCGATTCGCCCAGCCGCCGAACCACCAGCCGGCAAACGCCACCCCGAGGCCGACGGCCCACAGGCCGATAATGATCAGCTCACCTACCCCGCGCCAATTGGCATAGAGCTGATCAATGGTCAAGCGGGTGACCACGAGCAGGTGCAGCGCCCGGGCCCCCGCGTACAGCAGCGACAGCAAAAGCGCCGTCAGCTGTTGCCGGGGGTCAAGGCGACCCCAGAGCAGGGGGAGCAGCACCAGCGCCGGGAGAGTGTACCGCAGGAGCACCGGTGCGGCCAGGGGGCCGACCACCCGGTCCATGTCGGGGGCGAACCGCATGAGGTCGTGCACCGCCGTGAAGTTGAAGTGAAACTCGTGGGGCATGGAGAAGACCGACCGGGCCAGGACCAGACACACCGCCGCCGCCGCCGCCGGAGCCAGCCCCTCGCCGGCCAGCCAGCGCGCCCGTCCCAGGGGTGCCAACGCCGCGGTCAGCAGCCCGAAGACCAGGGCCTCGAAGGGCGATCCCCAGGCGCACAACAGGGCCAACGCACCCAACGTAGCCCCCTGGCGGCCGCGCAACCCGAAGCGTCGCCCGGCGAGCCAGGCACCGGCAAAAATCACCAAGGCCAGGATCTTGACGTCGAGTTGGGCCAGGAGGTGGTCTCCCGAAGTGGGCACGTCGAAACGGGTGGGCCCGGGCCACAGGAGGTGCCGCAGGGTAACCAGCGCCGCAAGCACCAGGCCCGGCCACAGCACGCCGCGGCCGCGCGATGCCCCGGGAGTTTCCTCGGGCCGGTGCCAGGGCCGCCCCACCATTGCCAGGGCCATGAGGTAACCCGCCCCCGCCAGGGCTGCGCCCAGCCCGCCCGCGACGTGGTCCCGGGTGAAGTAGAACCACGGTCGCCAATGGTACTCCCAGACCAACGCCACGGCGAAGATGGCCAGCCCCACCGCCACCGCCGCCCAGGGCCGACTCCCCGCGGGGGGCCGCTGCCAAAGCAGCAACACCAGGCCGGCCATGAGCACCACCACCGAGTAGATCCCCTGGAAATAGCCCGGCAGGATGCCCGCCACCACCGCGAAGGTCCACGCCCAGAGCACCGGTTGGCTTCGCGCGGCCGCGGACAGCCTTCGATGTACAAGCCACCCCACACCGCCCAGGCCCGCCACCACACCCACCCAGAATCCCAGACGCGTCAGGGGGGACCAGAGGTCAATGTGGTTGTTGAACAGCCGTCCCGCATACCGGCTCCCCAGCAACGCCACGGACCAGGTGACCACAATGAGCAGCGCCGCGGCCACCAGGTGCCCGGACCGGACCGTCGCCGATCCCAACGCGGCGGAGGGCGCGCTCCGGACCAGCAGCACAGCCCAACCGACCAGCGCCAGCAGGTAAAAGAGCCAAAAGAGCACGGGGCCTGTGACCCGCCGCTCTCGCCGGGCCGCGAGATCTGTTTGATGGGCCGTGCGCAACAGACGGGTCATGCGCTGGTTCGCCACCGCGAAGTTGCCGGCCTTGACCGCGGAGCGCCCCGCTTCCAGCAACCCCACGTCGGGCCGGACCCCGGTGGGCAACCAATTCTCCCGAACCTCAAGGTAGCGCTGACGATTGGCGGCGGCGGCCAACAGACGCCGCGCCCGCTCGGCTGGGGCCATGACCAGGCCCTCCACGAGAGGCCGACCGGCGCTCGGAGCCGCAGGGGTCCGCCCGAAGAGCGCCGACACCGTCGATGAAAAGTCCACCTGCAGAATGTCGTGACGTTGATTCCGGACGATCTTCGGGCCAAAGAGGGCATAAAAAGAGGAACGGGCCGCCCGATCCTCGTAGCCATGACGGCCGTTCGCGGCGCAACCGTGATCCGACAGCAGCAAAAAGGTCGTACGACCATCGTCGAGCTGGCCCACGATCCCCTCCAAAAGCAGGTCAGCCCAGCGCAGCTTGTCCTGGGTGAGCCGCGTGTCCCGGAGGTACTGGTGCATCACCAGGTCCGTGCCATGCATGTGCCACAACAACACGTCGAAGTCCGGTTTGACCAGGGCGCGATCGAGTCGCGAAATCACCCACCGGTCCAGCTCGTTCACCGCGTGCTCCCAGGTCACCGGGCGGCCCCCGGCCGTGCGTCCCTCCTCGGGTTGGGCGGTGATGCGGCCGAATCGGTCCCCAAACATCTCGACCCAGGGCATGTCCCCGTATAGTTGAATGCGGAGCCCGGCGCTGGCCAGGCCGTCCAGGAAGGTCTCGTGGGTCATGCGGTTCTGTCGCCAGTTCCGCACCACCCCATACAGGTAGGGCCGCGCCCCGGTGGCGATGGTGTAGACCATCTGACCGGTCATGGTGGGCTCCTCGGTGCGCGCCTCCCCCCAGGTGGCCCGCCGCCGCAAACTCGCCAGGTAGGGCATCTGCCGCGAATCGAAGGCCATGTCAAAAGGCACAGAGTCCACCAGGACCACGACCAGTCGAGCCGTGAGCCGGGGGAAGCGCTCCTCCGAGAGCCGCACCAAGGGGTGAGGCTCCTGGGCGAAGTAAAACCACCTCACGAAGGCGGTGGTCAGGACCACCACACAGAGCAACCCTGCCAAGGCTAGGAGGAGACGCGAACGCATGACGCCCCTATATAGGTCGCGGCCGACGCTGCCCGTCAAGCCCGGACGGACAACTCGTCCGCATCGGACGCCAACGGGAGGCTCACAACGAAGGTGGCACCCGGCGCTGCGTCCGCGAGGAGCTCGAGGCTTCCACCATGGCTCACCACGATCTCGTAGGAAATGGGCAGACCCAACCCCGTGCCCTCGCCGACTTCCTTGGTGGTGAAGAAGGGATCAAATATTCGCGCCCGCAGGGGGGCAGGCACACCCGGGCCGTTGTCCGACACCCGCACCAGCGCCCGATCGCCCTCCTGCCTGGTTTCCACGCGGATTTGTGCATCTGGCCGCCCGGCCACCGCCTGGGCCGCGTTGGCCACCAGGTTCATGAACACCTGACCGAGCTGTCCCGGATCGCCCGTCACCGGGCCAAGCTCGGCGAGATCCCGTTGCACATCCACCTCCGCCAGCAGGTGCCCGGCGATCTCGAGCGTCTCGTCAACAACCGCGTTCACGTCCACCCGCACGGCCCCCTCACCATCGGTGCGGGCGTAGCTCGACAGGGCCGACACGATGCGCTGGATGCGCCCGGTGCCGCTGCGGATCACCCGCAGCATGCCCTGCACATCCTCCACCACGTCCTCCTCCCCCTGCTCAAACACTCCGGCCGCAGAGCCTGCATCCGACGCGGTAATCTCACCTTTGCTCACGAGCTTCCGCAGGGACAACTCCAAGGGGTCAATGCAGTTGGATACGGCGTTGATGGGGTTGTTGAGCTCGTGGGCCACCCCGGCCACCAGCTGGCCGATGGAAGCGAGCTTCTCCGAACGCACGAGCTGATCCTGCGCCCGGGTCAGGGAGGCGACCGCCTCCCGCAGGTCCTCGTTGGCCTGGGCGAGATCGCTGGTGCGCTGACTCACCTTCTCCTCCAGGTTCACATTGAGCTCGCCCACCGTGCGGATCTGCTCCGCCAGGGAGCGCCGCATGTCGTCGAGGGCAAAGGCCAGCCGCCCCACCTCGTCGGCCTCGGCGCCGGTCACCACCGGGTGGCGTAGATCGCCCTGGGCCATCTCGCCGGCGCGCTTCTCCAGGGCCCGGAGGGGTGCGCTCAAATCCGACGCGATAAGCGCCACGATGCCCGTGCACAACCCGAACAGCACCAGGAAAAAGAGCGCCAGAGCCGCAGTCTGGGGCCGGGATGTGGTCGGCCGACGGGTCTGCTGGGGATAGAGCACCGCCACAGAGCCCAAATCCCGCCCCCGGACGTGGATGCGCATATAGGCCCCGTCCAGGCCCAGATTTCCCAGCCGCAGCACACCACTGGAGGTGCGCCGCATGCGGGTACGCACCACAAACGGCAACGATGGGATGCGACGGTCCGGGGCGCCAAAACGCTCGGTGGGCCCTGAGGGCGGGAGGTACCAGTACACCTCCTCCCCGGCGCCGGCGAGCTGACTCAACAGCCCCACCACTTCCGCCGGTTGCACCGGGCCACTGATCTTGTCCTGGGTCCGGAGCCGGTCCACGAGGTGCTCAGCCTTGAGCCGCGACTGCTTCTGCACAAACTCCACGGCCAGGTTGCGGACCTGCACAAAGCTCCAGAAAATCGAGATGGCGCAGGCAAAAAAGAGCACCAGGCCAAAGCCGCCGAACATCTTGACCCGCACCGACAGCGGGCTACGCACCTCAGCGATATCCAGCCGGTGCGTAGACGCCAGCTCTGCCAGCACCGAGCGCAGGGTGGCCCGGTGCCAAAAGGCCTCGTAAAGAGCCGCCGCAAAGGTCGACAGCACGGCGGCGGCCGTCATGAGGGCCGCCGACTCCCGGTCCACGCCGAAGAGCCAGACCCCTTCCATATACAGCAAAAGACCCGCCACCATGAAGGCGCAGATCTTGGCCAGGGCCAGGGTGTACGGCAGGATCTGCACCGCGCGGTAAGCCTGCACGGCCAGCCGGGGCAGAGCCACCTGTTCGGCGCGATCTCCGCGGGCCGCCAGGTATTGCCGAAGGGGTCGCATGAGGCGCAACGTGACCAGAAACCACAGGCCCACCACCACCACAATGGTGAGCGGAAAATACGCCAGAAGCAGGTGGCGCAGCGGCAGCCGCAGCGGAATAAAGAAGTGGATGAACAGGGCCACGGCCAGAATGCCGGCGGATCCGGTGGCCACACCGGGCCAGAACAGACTCCAGCTCAGGGTCTGGTGCTGCCACTCCGTGGCGCGATCTCCCGGCTCCGACCCGGCCAGCTCCCCGAGCAACCGCCCGAGCACCGCCGGCCGCCACACCTCCACCATCCCGGCCACGCAGGTGGCCCCGGTGACCGTGGCCAACACGCCCACCGTGGACCACGACACCAACTGCGCCAACAGGGCCGCGAACACCGCGCTTCCCGTGGCCACCACGACACAGCCCAGACCCGCCTGGGTGGCCAGCCCGCGGCGCAGCTCGTGCAGGGCATTCAGTCGGTCCGGCGCCGGTCCTCGGCCGCGCTGGCGGAGCAGCCGCGCCAGACCTCTCAAAAAGCGCACGGCCAGGGCCGAGAGGGCAACGGCCACCCCGACCAGGCACGCCAGGGCCAGGCCGAGCACGACGGCCCGGTCCAACCCCGGCGGGCTCACCAGGGCCCAGACAGCCAGGCCTACGAGGCCCAGCTCAGCGGCCAGTAGCGCCAAGCTCAGCAATATCGCGCGTCGCAACAAGGTCGGGCTCCTTGGGAGCCAACTATCAGGTCGGCCTGGATTCCACCCGCTCGGGCTCCACGAGCTCTTGCCTCAGCGTCTCGTAGGTCGATGAGACGAAAAAACGATAGAGCGCATTGTAGCAGAGCTCGGTTTCCCGGTCAGTGCCCGGTTTTACGTCGTCCATCTCCAGGATCCGGAGCGCGGCGGGCAGGTCCCCGCACAGCAGCAGGCCACAACGGAATGAGGTCTCCTCGGTGGCGGCCAGCCACACCGCCCAACGGTTTGCGTCCACATCCTGGCCCACCGCGGCGAGGGCCTTCCGCATGGGCTCGGCCCGGGCAGCGTCGGCGAAGTGCTCCCGCAGCCGCAGCAGGACCTGCTCGAGGGGCAGCCCGGTCACGGTGTCCGGCGGCGCGGGCAGGGTGGATGGCCGGAGCACCGCGGCCACCGCCAGGTGCAGCCCCAACAGATCCTCGGGGCCGTCCACCTCCGTACACAGCAGGTGCTCAGGCCGCATGTAGGTGAGCTTGCGACCGAGCATGAAGCGCAGGACATTCTCGTCGGAGATCTGCAGCGCCAACTTCCCGACGGCCAGCGCGGCGTGGTAGCGCCCCGCCACCGCCAGGTTGATGTGGATCAGCCGCGCCTCTCGCTCGGGCGTAATGAACATCACCGGCGGGGCCACGCCTACGGCCCGAGCCACATCGGCGGCAAGCTCCGAAATCCGGGGTGGCGCCGAGAGTGTTTCCACCCGCTGGTCCCGATTGAGCCCGTAGCGGCCCGACGGGTGAGCGTGCCACGTGATGACCTCGGGCCCCAGCAGGGCCATGATTCCCGTGAGCCCCGGGTCCAGCGCCGGCGAGGCCAGATCCGTGATCCAGCGCAGGTCTTCCAAGCACCGATAGCCCTCGGGCGGAGCCACGAGCTCGGTGGCGTCAGAGGCCACGTCGGGACCGGCCTCGCCGAGCTGCCACAACACCTGGGCCCGCCGCCGGGCCTCGGCGGTCCGCCCCTGCTCCTTCAGGTCGGTCCACTGCTGCCGGAGGGACGCCCGCTCCGGCGGTCCGAGCTCCTGGCAGAGCTCGGTGAGCGCAGTGGGCTGGGCCAACAAATGCGCCACGCGCCCCACAGGCGGCTCGGCCCCCGGCAGCACGCGGCTTTCCAGCCGGGCGGCGCGGGCCGGCAGGATGAGCATCCAGGTGACCGCGCCGATAATAAAGGCGGCGATGGTCGTGGCCACGATGGCTATGAGCAGTGCATCAGTCATAAAGCAGGGCTTCAATCTCGCCGGGAGCGTCTGTTGATCCCCCCAAGCCCCTTGGCGCCCCCCCTGCTCCATTGCCCGAAGCCGCTATCCTCTAGCACAAAAACAACGGCCCGCCAATGAAGCCCGGTGTCCGAAGGCCCTCTATTTACGCGGGCGGGGTGGATTCGGCTTCCCCGCCGGTGGCGAATCCCCTCCCAGCAGCCTCAACACCGGCGCGAGAATCCGCCCGTACCGATCCAGCAACCGGGTTGGGAGGACCCACTGCACATGGACCCGTCCACCCTCGTGGTGCACTGACAGCGGGGCCAGGAGCTGGGACAGGCGCAACCGCTGACCGATGCGGGTGGCCACCAGCCGTTGCACCCACCGGTGCAAAGCCAGCACCGTGGCCCGGCCCCGCCGGCGGCCCGCCACATCCACGAAGGCGCGCAGGGTGAGCCACCGCCCCCCACTGAGCCGCACCCCCACGCGGTGCATCTGGGCCGGCAGGTCCAGCCGTTTTTTCACGCGGTCCCGCAGGCCCGCGGGGAGGCGCATCACGGCGGCCACCAGGGGCGCCCGACCCGCGGACTCCCCGGCCACCAGGCGCCATAGGGCCATGAGCTCCCGATCCTCTCTGGCGCTGGATAGCCCCTCCATCCCGCGCAGCAGATCCACGGACTGCCGCACCGTGGCGGAGGGCCCTGAGGCCACCGTGAATGGGGTCAGCAGTGCCGTAGAGGCGCCCTTCCCCTCGGTGATCGCAACCTCCCGATAGCTGTTCCAGTGCAGGGACTTGCCCCGCGGTGCACGACGGGGAGGTCGCCGGCCGGGGGGGCGTCCGGACAGGGCCCGACGGGCGCGGGAGGCCAACCCCAACCCTTCGGTGTGGGGCCCCCGGGCCAGCAGGAGGATCCGTCCCACGCCTGCGACGTCATCCAGCCACAGGGCCATAACGAGCACTTCGGCATGCTGCAGCAAATCCGAGCCCAGGGCTGCGTGAAGCCGATGCCCCACACCATCGCCCTTTATATGCTTGCTCCACGGACGCTCCCGCCAGAACCGCCGCATCCGGACGAGATCCACCCTCACCAGGACGTGGGCCCCCTCGGGCACCAGGGTCAGCAGATCCGACGCCGAGGGCCGCGGGGGCCGGGGCCGGGGCCGGGGAGACGCCGCTCCCACCGGATGGCAGGAGACCCCAAGCCCCAGCACGGCTCCGAGCACGAGCACGGCCCCCAATGCTCGCTGAAAAATGTCCTGCTCCATGGGGCACGCTATCCGTTTCCGGGGCCATCTTGGCACGCGCCCAGGCCCCAGGCAAGCGGTGGCGCCTTGCGGGCCTCGTGCCGCACTGGCATACTCTGGCCATGGCTGCGCACACGCCCGCATGCGGCATTCTCACGCTCCTCACCGACTTCGGCTCCGTGGATGGTTACGTGGCTTCCATGAAGGGAACCGCGCTCACCATCTCGCCCCACCTGCGGCTGGTGGACATCACCCACGATGTTCCCCACCAGGACCTCTTCCGGGCCGCGCTCATCCTCAAGCAGGTGGCCCCGACCTTCCCCCCGGGCACGGTGCACGTGGTGGTGGTGGACCCGGGCGTGGACACCTCGCGGCGCCCCATTGTGGTGGAGTCAGGGGACCACTACTTTGTGGGCCCCGACAACGGCGTGCTGACCCTCGCGGCGCCCCCCCCCCGACGGGCCTGGCACATCACCAATCGCAATCTCATGCTGGATCGACTCAGCAAAACCTTCCATGGGCGCGACATCTTTGCCCCCACGGGCGCCCACCTGGCCTGCGCCACCTCTCCCGAGGACGTGGGACCGACGGTGCACGACATCACCGAGATTCCCCTGCCGCAGCCCACCGTTGAACCCGGCAGCGTCTCCGGGGAGGTCATCTATGCCGACCAGTACGGCAACCTGATGGTCAACATCAGCGAGGAGCACCTCTCCGGGCTGACTCCTGAGAACATGACGCTCAAGGTGAGCGGCATCACCATCGAGGGGCTAAAAGGGACCTACGGCGACGTACCCATCGGCGATCTGGTTTTCTACGTCGGCTCCACCGGCTACCTGGAGGTGGCCCGGCGGGAGGGCAACGCCCGCCACTATCTCGGCGCTCCCCGCGGAGCCCATGTCGTGCTGCACCATGGCTAGCGTACCGTCCACTCAAGTCCTTCGCCGACGCTCCGTTCTGGGGCTCGCGGTGCTGCTTCTGCTGGCGTTGCTCGCGAGCGGCTGCCCCACCGGCGACGGAGAGGGCGAGGTGGTGGGCACCTTTTTTCTGCTCTCCTGCGACGACGCCTACGACTACGGCAGTCGAGACACCCCGGCCCACTACAACATGGAAGCCAATTTTTTCGTGGGCGAGCCCGTCATTGACGAGCGTGAGTCCAACCCGGTCAACCGCCTGGACCTCCGCATTCAGCGGGGCGGCAACAACATCGAGGACGTCGACAGCCTCTACATCCAAATCGCTGACGTCAGATCCGTGGCCGAGAGCTTCTCGGGCACGGCCTACGAGGGCTCACCCGTCGGGGAGAGGTGGAACGTGCGCGCGAGCCTGTCGCTCTATGTCACCTGCCCCACCTACTACGGTCGGCTGGCCGCCACGGTATCTCCGGCCTCACCCGCCTGCCCGGCCCTGGACGCCGCAACCCTGGACGCCCTCTGCGAAACCATGGACTACGACGAGCCCATGGATCCCGCGGCCGCCTTTCCACCCTTTGGGCCCGAAAGCTCCTGCCTGATTTTCTGCCGCTTCGGTGAGGCCGAGCGCGGCACCACCGTGCCCCACGACTTCGCCATCAGCTTCGGAGACGTGGTGCAGGGGTTCTTCCACCTGAACCTGGTGGAGCAGCGGCTGCTCACCCAGCAGGCGGAGATCTGCGGAGACGGCAAAGACAACGATGGAGACGGCGACATTGACGAAACGGACTGCGAGGTCTCCACAGGGGGGGGCCGGCTCATGGGCAGGTTCAACTTCGAGGTGCGCCGGGGCCAGGTGGCACAAGAGTTCCCCTAGGGCACCGAACAGGGTAACCGGACCGAGCACCCATTCGTGACCGCAGACACCCTCACCCTGACCATTGACGAGCTCGCCGGCGGCGGGGACGGCGTGGGCCGGTCCGGCGACCGGGCGGTGTTCGTGCCGGACACGACCCCCGGGGATCGCGTCCGCGTCCAGGTGTTGGAACGCCGCCGAAGCTGGTGGCGGGCCACGGTGTTGGAGCTCCTCGAGCCGGGGCCCGGACGTCGGGACCCGGCCTGTCCCCTGAGCCTGGTCTGCGGCGGTTGCGGGTGGCATCACGTGCGATACGATCACCAGCTCACCGCAAAAGCCGGATTGCTGGCGCGGGCCTTTCGTCAGGCGCGGGTGCACGCGCCCGCCGTCGAGGTCCGGCCTGCGCCCACCCCACTGGGGTACCGCTGCCGGGCACGCCTGCAATGGCGCCGCCGACGTGACACCACGCTGGTCCTGGGGTTTCTGGGTCGACGCAGCCACCACGTGGTGGACCTGACCGCCTGTCCGGTGCTGCTGCCCCACCTGTCCTCCCTGCTGCCAGCGCTCCGCGCGGCCTTTCCATCCGGCGGCAAAGCGGGCGAGGTGCACCTGCTGGGCAACCTCGGGGGCCAGCTTGCCATCGCCCTCCACGGCGTGTCGGATCCCACGGCCGCCGCCGCCCTCGGGCAACGGCTGGCGCCCGCGCTCCGGGGCGTGCGCACCCGTCCCGCGGGGGACAAGGGCAGCGGGCAACCCACCACCTGGGGCTCGGTGGAGATCAATCAAGCGACCGCGGACGTCCCTCCCTTCTGGACCACCCCTGAGATATTTTTTCAGGCAAACTCCGCGGTCAATGAACAGCTGTGTGAGCTGATCACGCGCTGGGCGGGAGCGTGGGACGGCCCCTGCGTGGAGCTCTTCGCCGGCTCGGGCAACCTCACGCGGGGATTGGCCCGGCAGGGCCCGGTGATCGCCGTGGAGTCCGATCCCGGCGCCGCCGCCCTCGCCCGCCGCAACCTGACAGACCAGAACGTGGAGTGGCTGAACCAAGAGGCCGAACATGCGCTCGAAGAGCTCACGAGCCGCCACCTCGCCGCCGGAATCGTGGTACTGGATCCGCCGCGATCGGGCGCGCGGAACCTGCTCGACGCCCTGGCCCGACTCCGCCCTCCCCGGGTGATCTACGTCTCCTGCGATCCCATGACCCTGGCCCGGGACGTCGCCCACCTGGCCGGGGCGGGGTATCTGCTGGCCAGGGTCAGTGCGCTGGACACCATGCCCCAGACCCACCACTTCGAAACGGTTGCTGAGCTACGATTGCCGTGACCGCGACAAGGCGATGAGAGTTGTTTTCTAGAGCTCTTCGGTGAGCTTGAACATCTCGGATTTGAAGTCGAGGCGATACTCGATGAGGGATCGATGGTGGGGCTGCTTGGCCGCGGTGATGAACGTGCCGCCCGGCTTGAGGATCACGCCCCAGATGTCGTCCCCTCCCGTGAAAATGAAGGCCTTCTTCTTTGAGTAGCCCTTTGTTTGCGCCTGGGCCACCGGCCCGGCGACCATTCCCAGCGTTGCCATGAACGCGAGTGCGATGAGTAACTTCCGCATGTTGCACCTCCCGCGGCGGTTGTCGCCGACATCCGCTTCAAACGGGCCAGTGGGGCAGAAGTTCTCCGGGAGGGAGCAATTCAGCGGGGGGGACGGGAGCAGAACGCCGTTGGCTCAGGGTTCCTTTTGCTCTTGCATGCGCTTGAGTCGCTTGCGCATGCGGTCCAGGCTCCGCTCCATGCGGCTGATCTGGGCCTCGGTGCGGCTGCCGTCCTTCTTGTAGTTCTCGATGCGGTCCTGCAGGGTCTGGATGCGCTTGCCGAGCCGCTCCACCTGCCGAACACGACGATCTTCCCGCCGGGTTTTGAGCTCCTCTTTGGAGAGTCGCCCCGGCTTGGCACGGCCCGTCAGCGCCGGGCGCATCACCTGGCTGAGGCCCTTCATCTTGCCGCGAAGCAATTCCGGTCGAGGCGTTCGCGCGACGGCGGGTTGCTCCACTCCGGTGGGCGGACGGGCCCCCTTGCTGATCGGCATTTTGGGAAGCGTGGGCTTCGAGCGCAGGGGGGCCATGTAACGCGACTTCGGCGCGCGGCTCTTGTAGCGGCTGGACTGCTTCGCCACCGCCTCGGGTGGGGCTCCCGGAGGCGCATCGATGGCGAGCAGAACCGCGCTCACCGCGACGCCGAAGCCCACCACGCCCATGGAGATCCAGGAGATCTTCCGAACCAGCACCGACAGTTCGTTACCGAGCATCTTCATGACTCATACTCTCGATATATTGTAGCATCGGGCCTCGGGCCCTCCGCATATGGACAGTAACGTGCGATCATGGTGACTTATTCCGAAGCCTGACGCAAGTGGCGTTGATTCCAAGCGGATCGTCCAGTAGACTCCGAATGGTCCGCAACCAACCAGCGATCGACGTGCACCATGACACCCGATGACCCGAGCACCAGACCCCAGTCCCTCGAAGAACTCGAGCAACTGCTCAAGCAGGATCCCAAGTCCCTGTTCTTCGCCGACCTGGCCCTGCGCCTCTGCGACGCAAAACAAGCCGAGCGGGCCCTCACGGTCTGTCGACGGGGTCTGGCGATCCATCCGGGAGACGCCGCGGGGCTGCGCGCCCAGGGACGCGCGCTGATGCTCACGGGGCGACTGCAGGAGGCCCAGACCGAGCTCCTGACGATCATCAAACACGACCGAAACGACGCCCAGGCGATGCTGCTCCTCACCGACGTGCTGCTCCAGAAGGCCGACCCCGGTCGCGCCAAGGCGATGTTGCAACACGCCACCAAGCTCCTGGGCAATGACAACGCGGACGTAGTGCGCCTGTGGTCGACGCTCGGGGGCATGACCGGGGAGATCAACGTCAAGCCGTCGGGCCCCGTGGCGGCGAAACGGGTCGCCAGCCGGCCCCAGGCGGTGGAACCCCCCGCTGCGCCGGTGTCCACCCAAAGCGCCTTCGGGCCACTCATCGGCGGCAAAGGCGCGATCATCAACGTTGTGGACGAGGACACCGGATTGGAGCTCGGACCGATTACCGTGGATCCCAACGCGGGCAAGCCGGACGCGGGGCTCGCCGGGCGCGTGGCGTTGATCACGCTCCTGGCGCTGCTATTGGTCGCAGCGGGCATCACCACCTGGCGCATGCGAAGCCGCGCCCAGATCGTCGAAAAGGCCGTGCAAACCTCCCGCAAATCCTTCCGCACCGGTTCGCTGTCGGGCTACCGCGCGGCCCGGGCGACGGTCATTAGCGCCCTCAATAAAGACCCCCACAATCCGGACCTGCACGCCCACCTCGCGAAGATCGAGGCGCGCATGGCGCTGGAGTACATGATCAAGATCAAACGCGTGCCGGCCGCCATCTTCACCGTGGAGAAGATCCATCGCCAGCTCAAGCGCCACCCCCCCGGCGCGCTGCGGCGGCTCCAGGCGCGGCTCGGGCTGGCCTATCGCTCAGACTCCTGGGGATTAGAATCCGTGCTCGAAGCCCGCGCCATTCAGCAGCTACTCACGGGCATCAAGCCCCGCAAGGGCTCCCGGGGCGTCCGGGACCACACCATCGGGCTGCTCAACAAGGGCATAAAAAAGTACCCGAAGAGCTTGGGCCTGCGGTACGTGCGCGGCCTGGCACACCTGGCCAACGGCGACGCCCACAAGGCCGAGATGGACCTCACCGAGACGGTGAAGCGAGACAGTAAACACGTGCCCGCCCAATTGGCCCTCGCCGAGGTGTTGCTGGAGCAGGGTCGCGTAGTAGAGGCCCAGGAGCGCTTCAATCGCGTGCTGGGCGTGAACCCGAGCTCCCTGCGGGCCCGGCTGGGCATGATTCAGTCCCGCCTGCTGCGGAACCGGGAGCTTGCTCTGGTGGCCTCCGAGCTCGAGAAGCTCGCACCGGGAAAGAATACCCCCCGGCTGATCCGCTCCTGGTACCGGCTCGCCCGGGCCTGGCTCTTGTGGGCGGAGGGCAAGCTCGCTCGTTCCAGCAAGGCCCTCGATCATGCGAGCCAGTCACTGATCCCCGAGGCCCGGTGGC
>Ga0180009_10004118_pt1 | contig 16199 bp, 15 predicted proteins | sample OS_PC_MetaG_FD_123537 | JGI IMG/M metagenome (GOLD analysis project Ga0180009, IMG submission 123537) | Groundwater microbial communities from the Aspo Hard Rock Laboratory (HRL) deep subsurface site, Sweden - OS_PC_MetaG | ecosystem: Environmental > Aquatic > Deep subsurface > Groundwater...
TGGATAGCTGGCGGTGGCAATATCAATCAATTTATTTGTAATGTCGATACCAACTGATTTTTTAGCACCCTTTTTTTGTAGATGATGACTGTCTTCGCCGCTCCCGCAACCTAAACTTAATACGGTTTTTCCTTTTAAAGAGGGCAATAAGGAATACATGGCCGGTTTTTCATACAAAGAGTGATAAATTGAATCATTTTTATCACGAACATGAGCTGCATATCCTGTCGCATTATTATTATACCAATGCACGGTTTTTTTATCGGTAGACATAAATATAGTATAGCAAAATCCCTCGAATAATCGAGGATTTTTTAATGGATGATTGTATTGAATAAGTAGCCGGTAAAGATGATGCCGATACTAACAATTGAAGCAAAGATTAGGATTAGTTTTGTTTTCATGATTTTTTTTAATATCATGAATTCTGGTAATGATAGAGCGGTGACGGCCATCATGAATGCGAGTGTAGTGCCCAAGGACACGCCTTTTTCTGTGAGAGCGGAAACTAAAGGAATAACTCCGGCAGCATTTGAGTAAAGTGGAATACCTATTAAAACAGCTAAAGGTACTGCGTACCATTTATCGGCTCCCGCGTATTGTGCTAAAAAGTCAGCAGGCACATAGCCGTGTATCCATGCTCCGATGCCTATGCCAATAATGATATAGGGCCAAACTTTTTTGAGGATATCTAGTGTATATTGTTTGGCGTAATCAATTCTTTGCTGGTTATTCATCTTTGGTAGTTCTATATCTTTTTTTGCTTTAATTTGAAATGCAAAAGACTCGACAAGATTTTCTATTTTCATTGCGCCTATGGCGATTCCGGATATGATCGCGATAATTAAACCACTAATAATATAAATAAGAGCGATTTTCCATCCAAAAAGTCCGTATAATAGAATTAATGCTACTTCGTTAATCATGGGAGAAGCAACTAAAAAAGAAAAAGTAGTCCCCAAAGGTACGCCCGCCTGTATAAAACCTAAAAATAATGGCACAGCTGAGCAGGAACAGAATGGGGTCATGATTCCAAGTAGAGCGGCTAGTGTATTACCAAGGTATTTGTTTTTTCTAGAAAGTATTGATCTTACTTTTTCCGGTGGAAGGTGAGTGCGGAGAAGTGAAATGGTAAAAATTATTACAGTCAGTAAGAAGAAAATTTTGATAGTGTCATATATAAAAAAATTTATTGCTTCTGCCAAAATCGAGTCTTGGTTGATAGTAAAAACGCCGTAGGTCAACCAGTTGGCAAATAATTTGATTGGATAAAAAATATCCATATTTAACAATTACCTCCACAGCAGCATCCGGTTGATTTGGAATCTTGTGAGTTTTGCTGGCCTGTGGCTAGTGCGTGTTTTATGGCATCCATATCGGGTACATAACCAACGATAACGATTTGATTATCTATGGTTAGCACCGGGCTTTGCATGACGCCAAGCTCCATTAATCGCTGAATGTCAGTGACATATTCAACTTTACTGTCAAAGCCAAGTTCTTTAGCTGCTTGTACAGTAAGTTCATGTAAGCGCTTGCAAGAAGAGCAACCAGAACCAAATACTTGAATTTTAGGATTATCGTTAGACATAGATATCAGAGATTGTAAAAAATAGTTTTTAATTAAGCCAACCTTATCAATAGCGATGTAATTGAACAAGAGAATTAGTTCTATAATGCATTTATTACATCAATAATTTCACTTGGGTTACTAATAATTTTATAAGGGTTGCCTTTTTGTAAGGTCCTTAATTCATGATAACCCCATGTAACAGCAATGCTTTGTACTCCACATTCTCTCGCTTCCTTGATATCACCCAGGGTATCTGTAATAAGAACCGTATTAGTTGGCAAAATGTCGTATCGACTAAGAACATCTTGAATTTTTTTTACCTTACTTTTTTCAATATCATTCCCAAGAATTTCTGTAAAATATTGACTTAAGTTGTGTAGTTTTAAATATTCAGAAATTGCAGAGCTGACAGTTGATGAAATAATAATTAAAGTATGATTTGTCGCTAATTTTTTTATAACTTTCGCTAAATCTAAATTTGGCTTACAAGGCATTAACTCCGAAGTGTACTGTCCAACAAAATCAAAAGGATTGGTGGATTTATTTACAGTCATTTTTTGTTTTGGTGTATTGTTAACGTTGCCTTCAAATCGAGCACGGTATTCTGTCTCGCTAAGATTATCTCGTGAATTGATAATTCGATAACAAAATTTATACGTATCTACAATAACGCCATCAAAATCAAAAAGTATTATTTTCATATAATATGATTATAATAAACAGATAATGTATAAATAGCAAAATCCCTCGATTTTTCGAGGGATGCTGCTGGGGTGGCCAACGGGAATTGAACCCGTATCAGAGGAACCACAATCCTCTGTGTTACCATTACACCATGGCCACCATGATTTGCATCAAATGAGTATGATTGTCCGGGAATTTGGTATACGTATTTATACAGGATTCTTTAAAATCTGACAAGGGATATTTGAGGCTCGGATCATTGCCATAAAGCTGATTATTTGATAACACTTATAGGTTCCTTGGCACTTTTAAAGCACGGAGGTGTGCTCATGGAGAGACTATGCGATATACTTCTCCATCAAGAGAGGTTAACACTGTATGCAATCGTGCTTGGCTTGGTGATATTGGTTGCAGGAAAAACTATACCTTATAAAATTTTGGCGAAGATTAGTAATTGGCCATTGTGCTCTCCGAATTGGATTACATTTTGGGGAGTGATTGTTTTTTACATTAGTGTAGTTTTTTACATTTTGCATTGGCTGTCTATGGGTTTTGTCTACGCTTTTATCTACTTGCCACTTGCTGTATTGTTTTTCTTCGTTAGTGAAGCTATGGATTGGTTAGATGGGCGAATGGCGAAAGCAAGGGAAAAATTTGCAATGCCGCGGTCTAAGATTAGCATTGATCGTGGAGAGTGGGGTGACCCAGCAGCGGACAAAGCTAAACATTTGCCGGCAGTTGCTGCTCTGGTAGTCGTGGGGGTTTTTACTCCCTACATTGCAATACCAGCTATTCTTGTCGATATTATCGGTACCTTTGTAAGGAAGCCGTTTACTCAAGAGCCTTTCACAAAATTCAATGTGTTCACCTGGATCAAAAATAATCTTCGACAGTCAAAAGCATCGAGGGTTGGTAAGGTGAAATCGTTTTTTTGGGTGGTTGCCATCATCGTGGCAGTTCCTTACCATCTTGGGTGGTTGGAACCTGGCTATTTTCCGAATGTGATTTTGGGGATAGCGTTGCCACTGGGAGTGCTTTCCGTTATTTCCAGGATAAAGATTAGCAGAGAAGTTGATCGTGCGGTTGATGATGTTCATGCTGTTTTTTAAGCCGGGAAAATTCTACTAAAATCCTCTCACAAGAGAGGTATTTTTGTTTGTGGTGAGGTTGGGTTAATTTTGAGCATGTAGTTAAGGGTTTATGATAGTCTAATTCTTTCTTTAATTGTTTTTTGAAAGTAAAATTTATTATTAGCGTATAAGTAGTCAAGAAATATTATGAAAAAAGAATTTTTGACAATTTTTGCTTTATTAAGCTTTTTTTTATTGCCTGGTTGTGGTACGTCTAATGCCAATAACGTCGATATGGCTGATAGACCAGCGGAAAATTTAATAGTTCAGAGACCGGAGAGGGATCCGGATATGATGGGTATGGTGAGTAACCTGGTTGGCAATCAAGCCACAATATTGTTGTTTAATGAAGAAGATATGCCGTTTGCGACCAGCACACGTTCTGCCCAAGGATCTAGCCAGGGCGGTCAAGATCAAGGTGCTGGGTTTAATCCATCGGCGGCTTTTGGCGCAACGGGTGGAGCTGTAGGAGCCGGTCGTGGAATGGGGGGAGGTTTTAGTGGCGCGGCTGGTGGACAGGGACCTGATGGACAGGCATTTGATCGTGATGCAATGTTAGCTGCACGTGATGAAATGATTAAAGAATTAAAAGCAAAGAGCATTGGTTCGGAAACTGTTACTATTCCTGTTGGCATACCGATTATAGGTGGTGGCAGATCAGGAGCTGATCAAGGTGGAGCTAGTCAGATATCTTTTTCAGAAATACAAAAAGATAGTTTGATAACGATTTGGCTGAATCAAGATATTACCGATAAAAATGTAGCAGAGTTTGTGAGTTTAATGGGTGGTGGTTTTGGTGGGAATAGGATGAGCGGAGGAATTAATACATCTCAGAATTAATATGTCAGAAACAACTTCAATTGTGGAGGAGAGTCAGAAATCAAAAACTATTGGAGGTATTTTTAAGCGTTTTACTTTAAAAAGAGGCATAGTAGCTTTGGTTATTATTGCGGTAGGAATTATTGGTGCGTGGTTTTTCTTTTTTAAGGATACAGAGAAAAATAACGTTGTTCAGGCTAAGCAAGAAACTTGGCAGATTAAAAGAGATGATGTACGTGTTGCTATTGAGGCTGATGGAAAGGTGGTAGCTGATGATATGGTGGCTTTGTCATACCCCATAACCGGAGTAACTATAGAAAATGTTTTTATTAAACAAGGTGATAATGTTAAAAAGGGTGATGCGTTGGCCAGTATGAATACGGCTACATATCAGTTTGATCTAAGAAGCGCTCAAACATCGTATGAGTCAGCATTGAATAATCTGCAATTAAAACAAATCGCTCCGGAGCAAGAACAGATTGATTCGGCTTTAACTGCAATTGAGCAGGCGCAAATTAGTTTAGATCAGCAGAAAATATCATATGAACAAACCAAGATGTCTGCAGAGCAAAATGTGAATAATGCAGTTAGATCTGTTGAAACTGCTAAAACTAATTTGTTGTTAAACAAGGATGCGGAGACGAGTCAGATTGTTGATAATGCCTATACGACTTTGTTTAATACTTTACAATCTATGCAAATCACGTTAAATAATTTATTAAATAAATCTGATGATGTTTTGGGCGTTGATGATTCGGCTGTAGCACAACAGTACAAAGGATATATTGGTGCATTGGATTCGACTGCAATTTTTACTGCTGAAATTTCTTACAAACAGGCAAAGATAGCCAAATTGGAATTTGATGCTTTGATGGATAGCTTAACATCATCAAGCGATCGCACTAATTTGGATTCCGCGATTGATAAGGCAGATGCAGTTCTTGAGGCCATGAGGATTAATTATTTGGATTTGCAAAGAGTTTTGGATTATTCCATAACGTCGTCTAGTTTTACTCAGAGTGCTTTGGACGGTTTAAAGTCAACGGTTAGTTCTAATCTTTCTTCGATTACCAGCAATAAATCTAACTTGTTTAATTCCAGGCAAAGTATTACTAATGCAAAAAATAGTTTGTCCAATCTTGAGTTGAATTATGAAAAAGTCGTAGAGGATTTGGATGTGGCTAAGGTCAAGGCGGAACAGGATTTGGCTAATGCGGAAGCATCTTTAAAAAATAGAGAGATATCTTTAAAGCAGGCACAATTATCATATGATACTTTGATGGAACCGCCGCGTGATATTGATTTGGTAAGTGCAAGAATTTCTGTAGAAAATGCAAAAATTGGTTTGGATAGAGTTTTGTATAACATAGACCAAGCGACATTGAGGTCACCAATTGATGGTGAAGTTGTTGAGCTGAACGGAAAGGCGGGAGATTTGGTTGCCAAAGACAACTCTCAAGCTTTTGTAAATATTTTAAACAAAGATACTTTGTTTATTGAGGTTAATATTGAAGAAGCTGACATAAATAAAATTTCAGTCGGGCAAAAAGCTTATATAACATTTGATGCTCTGGAAGATGTGGAATTGCAAGGTGAAGTAAGTTTTGTGTCTGTTATTTCCACACAAAGTCAGAATGGTATAACCAGTTATTTGGTTAGGGTTTTGTTGGATCAAGAGGGTACAGAAGGCATACGCGAAGGCATGACTGCGTTTGTGGAGTTTTCAGTAGCGGAAAGCAATGATGTACTTGTTGCTCCGGTAACCGCGGTAAAGAATGTTAGCGGCAAACCTTCTGTACAGCTTGAGAGCGGAGAATGGGTACCTGTTGTGACTGGTTTTACTGATGGGAAAATGGTTGAGATTATTAATGGCGTCAAAGTTGGAGATACGATTATTTACACACTATGAGTAATCAGCCGGCTATAGAGTTAAAGGGTGTAAAAAAGTCATACTTTTTATCAAATGGGGATGAGGTGCCGGTTTTAAAAGGTATTGATCTTAAAATTGAGGATGGTGAGTTTGTGGCTATTATGGGTTCTTCGGGTGGAGGCAAGTCAACGTTATTAAATATCATAGGTTGTTTACATGCCTTATCTGATGGCGAGTATTATTTTTTTGGTGAGGATATCGGAAAAGTTAGAGATGATTATACTTTAGCTTTTATTAGAAATAAAAAAATTGGTTTTATTTTTCAGCAATTTAATTTGTTTTCCAAATACACGGCATTAAAGAATGTTTCCATGCCTGCTTTATACGCCGGTCAGACTCGTCAAACAAGGTTGGAAAAAGCCAAGGGATTGCTAACGGATTTGGGATTGGGTGAGCGTATGCATCATCGGCCAACTGAATTATCAGGAGGACAACAACAAAGAGTTGCAATTGCTAGGTCGCTTATGAATGATCCCACTTTGCTTTTGGCTGATGAACCCACCGGTGCATTGGATACGCAATCTAGCAAAGATTTGATGCAGATATTTTTGGATTTAAAAAAGCAAGGCAGAACTATTGTTATGGTGACGCACGAAAACAATGTCGCTGCATATGCGGATAGGGTTATATATTTAAAAGATGGTGTGGTCGTTGATCATGATTACAAAGTATGATTTGGGATTTATATGTAATGGCGTTTGATGCGTTAAAATCAAATAAAGCCAGAACAGTTTTATCAATGTTGGGTGTTATTATTGGTGTATCAACAGTTATAGTTGTTTTTGGAATTGGTGAAGCTGCTAGAAACAGCATTGCGGATCAATATAAAAATTTAAATGTTACATCTTTGTTTGTTATGGGCTCTTTTGGAGGTCGAGGTCCGGGAACGTCTTCGTCCAAATTATCAGAGGATGACGTGGCGGCTATTTTACAGGGTAGTAACAAGGTTGCTCAGGCAACGGCTTTGCAACAGGGTAGTGGTAGTGTGTCTTATGGATCCACGGAAACCAGTTATAGTATTTATGGCTCTTCTGCGAGTTTACCAAGTATTTCCAATTTGACTTTGCAATCTGGTAGATTTTATACGGATGAAGAAAGTGCTTCCAGGTCAAAGGTGGTTGTATTGGGATATACGTCGGCCCAGGCTTTGTTTGGTGATAATGTGGAATCAGGGATTGGACAGATAATTTCCGTGGCAAATAAAAAAGTTGAAGTAGTTGGTATTTTATCAGAGAATGGTGCGAGTTTACCTATGCTATCATTTGATGAAGCGGTTTTTGCTCCTTATGAAACGGCTAAAAAATCTTTATTAGGATCGGGTGGTAGATTTAGTTTGCTGGTTTTAGCTGATTCTCCAGAAAATGTTGCTGGTGCCATGGAAGACATAACGACCATTTTACGTAAGCAACATAAATTAAAAGATACACAAGAAGATGATTTTAGAATTATGGATGCGGGGAGTATGGTTGGGGCAGCGCAAACTTCAGCGAATATTATGTCTTTGTTGTTGACCTCTGTTGCGGCGATTGTTTTGTTGGTTTCGGGTATCGGTATTATGAATGTTATGCTTGTGTCGGTTGCGGAACGTACTAAAGAGATTGGAATAGCAAAAGCAATTGGTGCAAAGCGAGCCAATATTATGTTTCAATTTTTGGCAGAGGCTGTGTCGTTATCAATGGTTGGCGGGATGTTGGGTATTGGACTTGCGGCAATAGCTGTTCCAGTGATATCCAACATGAAAATATTAACGGTTGTTTTATCTTTTACGGGATCGCTTATAGGTTTTGGTTTTTCGGTTTTTGTGGGAATCTTCTTTGGAATTTATCCGGCTTGGAAAGCCAGTAGGTTGGATCCGGTGGATGCGCTTAGGAGTGAATAACAAGATTATTTTTATGATGAGGGGTTGACAGAATTCAAATTTTGTAATCTAATTGATTTAGATCTTTTTACTTAGATTAGCGGTTGGTTTTTAGGCTAGAGGAAGGAGAGTAGCAATGAATAATCAGTCAAATAGCTCACCCGTTTGGTCAAGGCAGCATTCTAGGGACTTTAGTACTTTTAAGTACTGTTATCCCGTGGTTTCTCGGAGGCTGGGCGGGTTGTCTCTTGGTATCAATCTTTTGCAAGATAAGTACTGTAATTTTAATTGTCGGTACTGTGAAGTGAAACGTGATATTAATACTGAGTCGTCTTTGTTTGTGGATGTTTATGATATAGCTTTGGAGCTGGAAAAACTTTTTGCGATGTATAGATCCGGAGAGATTTGGGAGATATCACCTCTTGATATGGTTGAGAGTGAATACAGAAAGTTACGGTCAATCACTTTTAGTGGGGATGGTGAGCCAACTTCTTCGAGATATTTTCCTGAAGCCATGGAAATGGCGTTAAATTGTCGAGATTCTATAAGGGCTGTTTATAGTGATATTGATGTTGTTTTAATTACAAACGTTGGTTTGTTGCACAAGGAAAAGGTGAGAGGAGCTTTGAGAAATTTTTCAGGTAAAGGTCCTGTTGTTTGGGCGAAGTTGGATGCGGGAACTAGCAAGTATTTTCAAGATGTATGCGGTACGAAAGATACGATACAGCATATACTGGAAAATATTTTATTGATACCTGAGTCTTCAGAGCTTGTGATTCAAACTTGTTTTTCTTGTGTTGATGGTAAGCCTCCGTCCAGACAGGAGCTGTTGGCTTATATAGACAAGTTAAGATATTTGCGTAAAAAGGGCTCACATTTTAGCCGAGTGGATGTATATACTGTATCAAGATCAGCAGCTGATCCGGGTATTAGACCCTTGGATATTGGTTTTTTACAGGATGTGGCAGGTAGGATAAATCAGTTAGGAATGGCTGCAAGAGTGTACATTTAGTTTACGTTAACTCACTTGTTGAGTTTTTTTGTTGCTTTATATTAATATAGTAATTAAACTGTTGGTATATGAAAAATGAAGTTGTAATGTTTGGTTCGGGTTGCTTTTGGTGTAGTGAGGCTGTGTTTAAGCAGCTTAAAGGCATTCAGTCTGTCACCCCCGGATATGCGGGCGGAACTGTTGCAAATCCAAGTTATGAGCAAGTTTGCACCGGGGAAACCGGGCATGCCGAGGTTGTAAAAATTGAATATGATGAGGATGTTATAAAATTTGAAGATTTATTAACCGTGTTTTTTGCTACGCACGACCCAACCGCTTTAAATCGCCAAGGGCATGATATTGGCGAGCAATATCGCAGTGTGATTTTTTATACGGATGAGTCTCAGAGACAAGAGGCGGAGAGGTTTATTACAAAGCTGGAGAATGATAAATTATTTGATGGAAAGATTGTGACCGCGGTAGAGTTTCTGACTAATTTTTACGAGGCCGAAGATTATCATAAAGATTATTACTCCAAGAATCCGGATAAAGCATATTGTCAGGCGAATATTAACCCGAAGCTATCCAAATTACATGAGAGATTTGGGCAGTTAATTAGAAAATAAGAATCTGAGAAACTGAGTATTTATGAATCTGCGCTTAGGTTCTTAGATTCTTAGTAGCTTAGATACTCAAGTTATGAAAAATGATGAATTATCACCAGAACTCCACAAAGTAGCTCGTGAAGGTGGCACAGAAGCTCCGTTTAGCGGAGAGTATTGGAATAGTAAGGAGAAAGGAATGTATAAATGTGCGGTTTGTGGAGCTGAATTATTTAGTTCGGATACCAAGTTTGCTTCGGGGACGGGATGGCCTAGCTTTACTGAACCGGCGAATTTGGAGCATATAGAACTCAAAGAAGATAATAAGTTGGGAATGTCGCGGACTGAAGTAGTCTGCAAAAATTGCGGAGCGCATTTGGGTCACGTTTTTGATGATGGACCAAAGGACAAGGGAGGAAAAAGATATTGTATAAATTCGGTGTGTTTAAATTTAGAAAAAATTAATTAATTTTTAACTTTAATTTTTGTTTTTGGTTTGGGCGTGGTGTCTATTTATGATAAAATAACAAAAACAGTTTGTTATTTTTTTAAAATGATTTATTATGCCAAACTTTAAGCAATCTCTCTATTTGTTGGGAGGGTTTTTATTTAGTGTGATTATTGGAATTATTTCGACTTTTTTATTTGTTGTTAATATAACGATGGCTCAACCGGTTGCAACTGAAGATGATTTTAATCCGGTTATTTTATATAGTGCCTGGGTTGGTCAGGATCCTTGGGCACCTTGTCGAGAATGGGTTGATATAAGTAATTTTAATGATGTTGCTAAAGCGGATGCTGTTACGTGTGTGGAAAAGCGTGATGCAGCTTTAAAAGAAAGGCGTGATTATTATTTGGCACCGGATCAGGGATGGCATAAAGCTTCGGCTTGCTATAGCTCTTGTACGGATACTTGTTTTTCTGATGCGGCTGCTATTGGCATTATTGTGAATTGTAAAAATGGTTACACTCCATATCCAAAAAGTGATGTCGAGAGAACAATGATTTCTTGTAAAGCTGAATGCAGCAAAGTATCCAGTGAAGAGGAAAAAGCATTGCCCAGCCCAAATCAGGTTATTCGTGAATGCTGTGAAGCTATTGAAGTAAGTGATTCGCCGGAAGATTATTCATGTTTTGACGGAATAAAAAACGGGGATGAAATTGGTGTTGATTGCGGTGGATCGTGCGAGGAGCAATGTGAAGCCGAATATGATGTTTCCATAACTCCAAAAGAGGTGGAGATGGTGGCAGACGGAAAAACTTCGATAGAATTTTTAGTAAAAGTAACTCAGGATGGTAAGCCTGTCGCGGGTCAGGAAATAGGTTATCGCTTGCAAGATGAGAGAAATCAAATCGAGGATAACAGTGAAGGCAGGGTAATTGCATCAGCTGCAAAAACAGATGCTCGAGGAATGGTTAAATTGGTTTATACTACCATGGCGCAACCGCGTGATTTTGCGACTTCCACTTTGGTGTTGCAGGCGGTTAATTCACATGGCAATCCTCAAGCACGGATAACTTTGACTCCGGGTTTTAGTATTTTGTGCGGAAATTGGCAGTGTCAGACTGGGGAGACGCATGCAAATTGTCCTCAAGATTGCGCCGAGGAGTTAACTCGTCAACAAGCGTATGATTATTTGGTAAAAAAATATAATGAGATTCCATTAAATCCTTACGCAAGACAAGGTGTTTGGTGTGCAAGTTGTCCGACAAATAATCGGGTACTGAAAGCAATGGCTATTGAAACCATATCATCTGACGAAGCCAAGTTGGAATATGCAAAGAGATTGAAAGAAAAATATGAACCTTGGGTTTGCGGTTCTCAACAAACCAGAGTTATTAATATGTTGGACGGTTTACGGTTGAGTAAAGATGCGACAGAGCGTTCGATAATTGATAAATATTATGATTATGGTCCCGTGGAAGTGGTTGCGCCGTATGTTTTAAATACATTGGCCGGTCATCTTGCTGTTGCGGTTTATCCCAAAAATACATTTTGGCGCGACACGGCGCAGATATTTGATATTTGGATGAAAAATAATCATGGGATTTACGGTATAGAAGACTGGGAATTTATGACAGATGGCAGAGCGGGCGGTTTTCAGTGTGATCCGCCATTTTATCCTTTGTGCGGGGGTACTTATCAAAGGGTAAAAAGACCGGAATATAAGTTAACAACGAACGAACAACAGTTTTATAATAATTTGAGTCAAGAGATAAAGGATAAGATAAGTGCCAGTATTAATGAAAGAGCATATAGTGATGTTAGGGATGCGCAAAAGAAGTATTTGATTGAAAGGATGATGGAGTTTGATGCTAGGGATAAAGTAAGAGTCGTGGTTCAATGTCCATTTAACGTTATGGTGGTAAATAAGGAAACGGGTGATAGAGTTGGTTATGATGCGGAGGGTAATTTTATCTCTGAGGATGAAAGTGTCTATCCTGAGATAAGATCTTATAAGGATGATGAGGTTATTTCATATTTTATGCTGCCCAATGATGGTGATTATGAGGTTAGAGCGGCGGGTATTGATAATGGTAGTGCAACTGTAATGACTTCTTATCCAACAGAAGATGGCGAGTTTGAAATTTTTGAATATAATAATATTCAAGTAAAAAATAATTCGGATTTGGTTTTAGAACTTGATAAAGATACAAATAAAGCCCAGCTCTTAATAGATGGTAATGAGATAAAGCCCGAATTGTTAGATAAAGGAGTAAACAATGATGCTTTGGATTATCTCATCGATGTTTCGAGCGGTTTGTATCCGGAAGAAAACCAACCGGGTTTACAAGGTCAAGTTTTTGCAGAGGAGTATCCATCGCTTATGTTTGAACCAACTTTTGATGGGTGGTCGTTACTGTTATTGTTCTTAGCTCTACTTTCTTTGGTTGTAGCTGTTATTGTTGTGATAATTATGGCAAAAAGAGGCAAGTTAAAACTTGGTATATTGATAATGGTTTTATTAATATTGTTAGCGATCTTTTTTGTGGGTTATACGATTGGCAGGTATATGCAGGAGACGGAAATTGGAAATGATTATAGGTATAATAATTATAATGAGAAACAGTTAACGGATTCATCCGATATTAATACTTCTGTATTATCAGATGAGATTGGGGATTCGGCGGCTTCATTGGAATATAAGAATGATGAGTATGGGTATAAATTAACCATGACTCCGAGTTGGAGCGGCTATACGGCAGAAACTTTACCGATAGATGGAGAGAATGCGGTTGCGGTCACTCAATTTTATTTACCAACGCAAGAAGTTTCTGAATACTCGGATAAAATCGGTTGGTTTAAGATGATGATTATAAATGTTTATCCAATAAATTTTTGGAAAATGGATAGAGCTGCTTGTGAAGAGATTGATTTGTGTTGGGATGAGGAAATAGGACGTGATGCGGAGTATGTTTATGCTTGGAGTTATTTTAATGGCATACAGCCTAGTGATATTGATGAACAGGCGATAGTTGATATGCGGGGGATAGTAGATAGTTTTGTGCCGTCGAGTCAGCCAAAGCAAAGAGCGTGGGATGTTAGTACGGAAATGAGTTTATATAAAAACTGTAAGTATGGTTATCAATTAAGTTATCCATCTGATTGGTTGAGAGTTACAACCGATCAATCTGCCGATGATGCAATTTTTAGCGGTGACAATTTAAGCATCTCTGTACATGCTGTAGATTATGGGATGACGTTGGATGAATTTGTTGCTGATCGAACTGCGGCTTGGAAGCAGGAGCCGGTGAGTTCACGTGATCAAGAAAGAGATGGTAAGCGATTAGTTGCAAGAGAGTATAATAATCCAGATGTTGTTTATGTTTTTTGGCAGGAAGGAGATTCTAATTTAGAGTTAGCAATAGCCGGCAATCATTTGGATGAGTTTATTAATGGGGTAGGATTTTTTAGTGATTTTAATCATAATTTGGATAATTTTAGGGTTTGTAATTAATTATGACCGGTAAAACACATTTTGTGGTGGGAGCAAATACTGCATGGATAGCGTATTTATTGTTGCCACAAGATTTGTTGTTTATTATTTTACCTTTGATTGGAGGTTTTGCGGCTTTATTGCCGGATTTGGATAATCGCCATGCTACCATTCATCAATGGACGAAAGGTTTATTGCGATTGTTGTTGATAGATAGGGTAAGGCATAGATCATTATTTCATTCTTTGATTATTTTACCGGTTGTGATTTTTGTGTCTTCATTTTTATTTCCAATACATTTAATAGCTCCAGTTGTTTTTGTTTTTGGTTATGCTTCGCATCCGTTTATTGATGGATTTAATCCGCAAGGTTGTGAGTATTTGTATCCTTGGGGTAGGAATTTTAGATTGATTCCAAAGTTTTTGTGTGTGGATACGGGGGGTTGGGTGGATCATCTATTATTTTTTATGGCTAGTATGGGAATTATTGCTTATTTACTAATGTATTCTGGGTTTATTAGAATTGATCTAATGCAATAGGTTGACTGAATCGGAAATTTTTGATTTGATTATTGTTATCTTGCAATGAGGGGGTATCATGCGAGTAAAGTTCATTCTGTTTATACTGTCGTTGTTCGGTCATCCGACATGGCCTTCGTGGAGCGGTTATGGAGTCACGACTTCTTGGCCTAATCCAAAGTGCCGGAAAGAAATAGCAAGGATTCTATGGTTGATGAAATATTTACTGCCCGATGAATATTTTGTTTCGGATCCTACTTTTGTAAATGCAGGTGCTTTGGTGATTTATGTGTGGCGTAAGGATGATCCTCGAGCGCAAAATCAATCAAGGCAAACGACACCGTTTCGAGGTGTGTTTCGATCTTATATGCTGTAACTATTTTAGTTGCGGCTTTTTTATAATAAAACCTCCAAAGAGGAGGTTAGCTGGCTAATAGGAGGTCGACTATGTCCATGTGATTGCGGAAACTCGGTATGTTTTTACCGAAATTTTTGTACATATTGTTGGGATCGTAAAGTGCGGATTGCATGCCAACAGCACGAGCTCCTTCTACATCGGCGCTGTAGTTATCACCAATGTGTAGAATGGCTTCGGCCGGGACACCGCAACGATCGGCAGCTCGGATGAATATTTCGGGATTGGGCTTGACTACGCCCTCAACGGTGCTATCTAAGATTCTTTCAAAATATTCAATCATGCCAAATTTGGTCAAGTCTCTTTCTAACGTGCCGTGGGCATTGCTAATGGCGATGATGCGTTTTTTGGCTAGGCGGAGAGCTTCCAGGGCCGCAAATGCATCGTGATATATTTGGTCAAAGAAGTTGTGGTCGTTGTGATGTTTGCGGCATGCTAGTTCAAAGTTGCGGATTTGGCTTTCCGGAGTGCTGGTTACTATCTCTGGAGAGAGGTAGGCAATCATATCACAGAGGACTGCGGAAAAATGCGAGTGTTGTACACGCGTGTTCATGATGTGCCTGTGTAGATACTGAAGGCGCAGTTCTTGATCGGCGCGCAGCACTTGTGCGGGTGTAAAAGATAAATGTAGATGCTCTTCTACAAGTCTGGCAATCACAGGAGCGTTGATGCCAAGAAGTGTGTAACCAAGATCGTAGGAGACTACTTGGATGCGTGAGAAATCAATCTGAGATAGACTTGCGTTCATTGTGAACCTCGGTTGTTAGAGTACAAAATAGATTTAGCATTTTTTTAGATGTAAGTCAATATATTGGTATTTGTTTTTAGATGGCGTATGTTGTAGGATTTTTTTGTATGGAAAATATTAAAAAATCAAAAATTGTTGTTTTAGGGGGTGGAACAGGGACTTTTACAACTTTGTCGGGTTTAAAAGTGCACGATGTTGATTTGACGGCTGTTGTTAGTATTGCTGATGATGGTGGATCGACAGGTAGACTGAGGGATGAATTGGGAGTTTTACCACCCGGGGATATTCGGCAGTGTCTTGTAGCATTAGCATCTGGTGATGATGCATTGCGACATTTGTTTAATTATAGATTTTCGGAGGGTTCATTGGATGGTCATCATTTTGGAAATTTGTTTTTATCGGCTTTGGAAAAAATTTATGGCAATCCAATTCAGGCAATTAGTGCGGCACATCGCGTATTAAATGTTAGGGGCAAGGTTATTCCCGTTTCGGCGCAATCTTCAAATTTGTTTGCGGAGTTGGAAGATGGAACTGTTGTTGAGGGTGAACATGCGATTGATGTAAAAGATAATCAAAGAGCAAAAATCAGAGAATGTTTTTTGGATCCGGTGGTTATTGCCAATCCAGAGGCTCTGGATGCTATTAGAGAGGCGGATGCGATTATTTTAGCTCCCGGTGATTTGTATACTAGCTTAATTCCGGTTTTATTGGTTCAAGGTGTGGCTGAGGCTATTGCTGAGAGTAAAGGTCCAGTTATTTATGTTTTAAACTTAGTTGCAAAACCAGGACAGACAAATGGTTATACAGCCCAGAAGTTTATCGAAAAATTAAAAAAATATATTGATCCTGCCAAAGTTGATGCGGTTATTATTAATTCAGCTGAGATTCCGGAGGCTGTTTTGGTAAGGTATACTAAAGTCGGAGAACATATAATTAAAGATGATTTGAATGGAGAGTGTAAAGTTTATCGTGAGGACGTGTTAGCAGAAAAAA
>Ga0180009_10004119_pt1 | contig 16196 bp, 12 predicted proteins | sample OS_PC_MetaG_FD_123537 | JGI IMG/M metagenome (GOLD analysis project Ga0180009, IMG submission 123537) | Groundwater microbial communities from the Aspo Hard Rock Laboratory (HRL) deep subsurface site, Sweden - OS_PC_MetaG | ecosystem: Environmental > Aquatic > Deep subsurface > Groundwater...
AGTGGAGGTCTCTTTCAAAAGCCGCCTCATAAAAATACTTCCGATGCTCGTGGAACGCCCCCAGGCATTTAATAAAACTATGGAAAAGGCAGAGAAGATGTGGGGGAAGAATTTCAACACTAATCTGACCCTCGGCCTGAGCTCGGGTCGAAGGCCGTCCCATGGAATGAGGGAGTGTTAGGCGGCTTTTGAAAGAAACCTCCACTGCCGGTCTTCAATGGCTTTCAAAGATCTAAAATGTTACCAAAAGGAGAGAAGGATGAGAGTGGGAATCTATCAGAACCACCCCAGGTTCGGTGAAGTAGATTACAATATTGGGCTGGCTGTTGAAGTTTTAAACGGGGTTGAGGCTGATCTCATGGTGTTGCCTGAACTCTTTAATACCGGGTATCAATTTGTTTCCAGGGAAGAGACGGAGAGACTGGCAGAAGAGATACCTTCAGGTAAGACATGTAAGGCATTGATGGAATTGGCTGGATCCAGGAGCATGTTTGTGGTTTTTGGGTTGGCCGAGCGGAATGAAAGGCATATATATAATTCGGCGGCTGTTGTTGGGCCGGACGGATTCATTGGAAGATACCGCAAAACCCATCTATTTGCCGAAGAGAAATATATTTTCGACCCGGGAGATACGGGTTTTCGCGTCTTTGATGTCGGTCCAGCACGTATAGGTGTTATGATCTGTTTTGACTGGTGGTTCCCGGAATCAGCCAGGGTTCTGGCCCTTCTTGGGGCTGATATTATCTGCCATCCTGCCAATCTCGTGCTTCCCAATTGTCAACAGGCCATGGTTACACGTTCATTGGAAAATGGTCTTTTTTCTGCCACAGCCAACAGAATCGGCACCGAATCGAGAGGTGGCAAAAAACCATTAATATTTACAGGGGAGAGTCAGGTCCTGGATTATAGGGGAAATGTTTTGACACGGTTGGGCAAAGAAGAGACCGGTATCTCCGTTGTCGAGATTGATGTGACACAGGCTCGCGAAAAAAAAATCACTCCCCAGAATGATCGATTTGATGACAGACGTCCCGAATTTTATGGCCCTATTACAGCTTAAATAGTATGTTCAGACAACGGAATTATAGCATATTATTGTGTAATATTTTAGACAAAGGATGCCATTTTCAGCCCAACAGTTGGGTTCAAAGGTTCACGTGTAACCCGGAACCTTTCAACCCAGACCGGAGCATGTCCAATTTTCAAGTAAACAGTTCAAAAGCAAACAATAACAACGACTTAACCATTTAACGAGGTCTGATGTTAGGTATCTCTACATGCTGGTGGCATAATCGTACCGATCGGGGGGATGAGATCGTTAGTGACATTCTTAGATTGGGACTGAAGGGGGTTGAACTGGAATACAGGATTACAGATTCGGTTTACCAACAGATGAAGCCCAAGTTGAAGAGAAAACTGACGGTTCTCAGTATACACAATTTCTTTCCCAAACCCGAAGGATTAACCGTTAGAAAAGGAAGTGGGGATCTCTTCCTTTTGTCTTCCACTGACCGGGAAGAACGCTCGAAAGCGGTGGAGTACACTATACGGACAATGGAATACGCCGATGATCTGGAAGCCAGTGCCGTGGTTCTTCATTTAGGACGTGTTGACATGTCAAATCCTACACCTAGGCTTACAGGCCCATATGGAACCAGCCATTTGGTCACTGATGAAACCATGGCCCTATTGGAGGAGCAGAAATTAGAGAGAGAGGCAAGACATGAAAGATACCTGGATGCCGTTCTTTTCAGTATGGAGAAATTGAACAAAGAGGCCGAGAAAAGAGGGGTATTCCTTGGCATCGAAAACAGGTACCATTTCCATGAGATCCCTAATTTCGAGGAGATCGGGATCATTTTAGAGAGATTTCGAGGGGGGAATGTGCGTTACTGGCACGATGTGGGACATGCACTTGCCCAAGAGAAGATGGGTATTGTCCGTCAAAAGGATCTTCTTGAGGCCTATTGGGAGAATATGCTTGGAATTCACCTCCATGATGTGAAGGGACACGATGACCACTTCTCTCCTGGACAGGGAGAGGTGGATTATGAAGCAATCAAGCCCTTCCTCCAATCATCCCATATAAAGATCATGGAGGTTCATCCCAAAGTGGATAGAGAAGATCTCATGAAAGGGATCCGACTGGTCAAGAATCTGGGCATAATGTGAACTAAGGACTTTTTAAAACAGATGATTTAATCCCAACCCATGAGAATTGATCTACATTGCCACAGCCGATACTCTAACGATAATTTCCTTGAACCCGAGGAGATCATAGACAAGGCCATCAGGAGGAATCTGGATGGTGTGTGTTTTACAGAACATCATTCCCTTATGGTTTCGCGACCGGTGGAAAAGATGGAAGTACCAGACGATTTTTATGTCTTCAGGGGTCTTGAAATCTCAACCGACCGAGGACATCTCCTTGTGTACGGGTTGAAAGATGATTCGTGGAACATTTGGTCAAGGAATAATTATCTGGATCTAATGGAAGTGTTAAAAATTGTTCACGATGGCGGGGGTATCTGTGTTCCGGCTCATCCATTCAGGGGTTGGGATTCCTTGGGAGAAGAGGCCTTGAGGATTGATGGTTTCGACGCTATCGAGACCCATAATGGTCTAAACATGGAACGGGATAACCAAAAAGCCATTCAAGCGGCCAGAGTTAAAAAGCTTCCCTCCATCGGGGGTAGTGATTGTCATACAAAGCATCAGGTGGGAAGGGCCATCACCGTGTTTAAAAATAAGGTACGCACCATGGACGCGCTGGTGGAAGAGATCAAAAGAGGGAACTGTCACGGTACCACCCTTTAACACGATTTATTTTTTTTCTTTATTTGTCCCCTTATATTTTCAACGACCCTTCCTTTGCACGAGCTTTCATAAACAGTAATCTCTTCCACTTTACCATCAAATCTGATACAATAACGTTTTTTAGGATCAGTCAAGATGGGAAAATATTCCCCTCCTATATCCTCAAACAGCTCCACGTTCATTAACCCTTTCTCAGGGCTTCCGTCTTTCACAATCCCCAGCAGATCTTCCTTTTCAATGACCTTGTATGCTCCATTTTCTGACTTGTATCCCACCAGATTACATGAAAAATGGTGTATGTAGACATCTGCATCAAAAGGGTAAAGTTTATCTTTAACCGACTCATAGATATTTCCATCCCTGAGAACAAGCTTTTTACTTGACGTCAGGATAGGTCTCCAGGCAGTAAGGTTGTCAGGGTTATGGGTGAAGATGAGATCATCTATGGGCGCATCTTTGATATCAACATAATCCGTGTGAACGAAGCTGTTCTTTCTGGCCACATCGTGTATGACAACGGATCCCTTATATGCAGACATGGCAACCTCGTAACGTTCCCTACTCCATGTCCTCTCAATAAAATCGTTAATGTCACCATATATGATTGAATTTTTTTCAAAATCCTCCCGACTTATGGACTCAAATCTTTGGGGCCGATACTCTTCATAGAGTTCTTTCCACAGAGAGGGTTTATAAACGGTGTCTGAACTGAAAAGGAGACTGTTTTTTTTGGTCATGAATTTAAATGCAATGGTAGGCAACCCGTGCCAGACAGAGGATTTGATGGCCTTTACCGTTAAACCAGCCTCTTCATCATAGTAAATATTCTTGTCTTCTTCATAAAAGATCGGTGATGAAAAAGGATAATAGCTGTCTGGGTCAACCCACTCTCCTGTCTCGTCATCTCGATAGAGGAGTCGAGGACGATTTGCTGCAGGGTTGATGACTATCTTGGCCTTCTCCGGTCCGATGGTGTTCCCTTGTCTGTCCGCTACTTCATAATGAAATGAGCCATTACCTGTGGTTTTGAGGTTGATAAAGTATCTGCTTCTGGGTCCGATCAGGATCTCCTCAACCATATTTTTATAAGGGGTATCAACTACTCGCTTTGAATCATACGAGAGTGATCGTTCAAGGGCTCCTTTGGAATTTTTGGCAAACTCCTCAAGGATGGTCTCTGATGAGATGAGTTTGACCTTGTTCTTGAAGAGGGGGTTGTAAAATGTAAAGAGGACTATATCAGTGAACCATCGTTTATGGTCTTCATGGGAATGGGTTGCAAAAATACCTTTGATTTTAGCGATGCCTTGGTAACCAAGGATAGGGAAGATGGGCGATCCGCATTCCAGAAGATAGGGGCAATCATTAACCGTTACCATATAACCGCTGTTCTCTCCCATCATGGAGAATGGACTGGTGTTGCCCATCACTTCAAAGGTAATATCTTGATTCATGGTTTAATTGATCAATCCTCCTGATTTTGGTGATGGAATTTTCAATTAAAATTGTAACTACTCAGGTGGATAGACTGAAGTTAGAAGGCTAATAGGGACAAATGATGCGTGAGCACACAAAACGACAGGCATTTGAGTTGACAGACGAGGTAGCAGTGTGAGTTTATCGGATGACTGTGTTTCCGAGAAGAGTTGTGCAGTTTGACTTCTCAAATGCGCCGGGCATCGATTTCGATTCCTTTCTGGTTGAAAAATAGTTCAGTCTTCAGTCTTCAGCCTAAATAGCTGGGCAGTTACTTAAAATTAATAATTGATATTAAAATGTCAAATAATAGGTCAATTTACTTTGCTCACAATAGGAATTAATGGCATTAGATAACTTTTACATTATAGGTCATCACAGGGCTGTTGATGCCCTTTACCCGTATCGCACCGATCTTTTCCACTTGGACTTCATCTCTCACCCGACTGTAGGTCCTTTGGCTAATGAGTATCTGCCCGGCCTTTGCCTGTGACTCGAGGCGTGCAGCAACATTGACCTGATTACCGATGACCGTATAATCCCTGTGAATATCCGATCCTATAGTCCCTACGCTCATGTAACCGGTGTTAATCCCAATTCCTATCCCCAGTTCATAACCGTACTGGAGCCATTCATCCCTCAATTCGGCCACCTTTTTTTGCATATCAATAGCCATGAGAACAGCCCTCTTGGCATGGTCCTCCATGGGTATGGGATCGCCGAAAAATATCAGCAACCCATCACCAATGATCTTATTCAGCGTTCCATCGTATTGATGAATGAGCTTGATCATCTCATCCAGATACCTGTCCAGTAGATGAAATAGCTCTTCGGGTTCAAGGTTATCTGTGAGGGTAGAGAAACCTCTGATATCTGAAAACACGACGGTCATCATCTTTCTCTGTGGCTGAGCACCTAAGGTATCACCACTGGATAGTATCTTCTCCGTCAGTTTTGGTGAGAGATAACGTCTCAATTCGTCATACTTTTTTGCTTCCTTAAGTTCTTCATTGGCCTTTTGGAGGGCATGATACGCCTCATTTCTGGCCTCCATGGTCTCCCTGAGTTGGTTGATGGTTTCAATCAATCCACTCTCTTGCTCATCAGGCGTTCTGTGGAAATGGAAAATCTGTGAAAGACGGTCCATAAAGGAGAACCGATCATATGTGATATCCATAACGAAATAAGGGGCCTTAAAGATCTCTCCTTCTTTTAGGATAATACGGTTATCCACCTGAACGGTTTCGGTGATAAGAATTCCCTCCTTTGCATCTCCGATGCTTTTTGGATCACCTTTCGGAAACTGGGAGTATCGCCCGAGGAAGATCTTTTTTCCATTAACCATCTCCGGTTCCATCATGATCTTTTTGCCCACGATCTTGCGTTGGTTTTGGGCAGGGTCCTTGATGGTTAAATGCTCCTTCTCCATCCTAACATCCAGACCATAGCATGCAAACTCTGGTTCCTCGTTAAATAGTATCTCAGGGCTATATGGTTTCAAAGGCTGTTTTATTTCAGCCAGGGCAAGACCCCAGATGGTGGGAATAGAAGATATGATACCTCTGGTATATGGATCGCCCACATATTCTTTGTGTACATCGATATCGTCATGAAGCCTTAATGTTAAAATAGTCCTGATCTTTCCGGAGGCTTTATCATAACTGGGCGGTACTATCACATCGATATCTTTTATATCATTGAAATTTTTATTGAAAAATGGGATCCTTTTGAATCCATCGTCCGGGCTTGCGAAGACCCTGACAAAATAATGGAAACGGCCCCATGACCCCAGACTCGCCGATGAAGCACCACAGTTGAAATAGAAATATCTTTCTCCGCTAATCTCCTTGGCCTTCCTTATTATTTTCTGAAAGTTTTCATAGGTAGTCCATTCATCTTCATTCAGAAAAAAATCATCAGGGGAGTCATAGCGATCGGTGGGGTAGGGGAGATCATCAAACAAGGGGTAAGAATGCCATAGCTTGCTCTTCAGATAGGTAGCTACGATCTTTACATTACGATTGCTGATACAATCGATACGGCTCATGGATCATCACTGTAAATCGGAGATTGACTTAAATTTGGGCATAATAGCCCTGTTTTGATCCTATGTCAAACTGCTTTAATCCCTTTTACTTTTCACCTTGACAAAATAAGATAGAGATATCATACTAACTTATTATTGATTCGGGACGTGGCGCAGTCTGGAAGCGCACCTGAATGGGGTTCAGGGGGTCCGGGGTTCAAATCCCCGCGTCCCGACCAGAAAGTTCAATAAAAAGAGCAGGCCAGGAATTTCCTGATCTGCTCTTTTTTATTAAAATTGTGATCGGATTGCTTCCGAGTATGGGATTGTTGGCCGGTATACTTTTTCAGGGATGAAGTGGGCGTACGCTAAGATTCAGAAGGCTATTATGGGGATGATTGGGCGAAATATGTCTACAGTATGACGGTAGAGAAAAAATGATTCAAGCAGGACATTTCTTAACTTCTTGACTTAAAATGCAGATTAAATCATACTTCTAAATAAAGAGGGCTTTTATCCCCCCGGATGGTTTCATCGTTAGGGGGGGAGGTTTTTTATTGCCGGGATGCGCTCGGGATATGGATAGAAATGAGAAAAACCAGCGCCTCAAGGAAGATTTCATGTTCATGAAATCGTGGGGTGAACAGTTGGTAGGAAAGGATAATGACCAGGTCTTCTGCAGGGCATCATTTCAAAGGGGAGGGAGATCCTTGCGTCTCCAAAGTGAGGGGAAGAAAGATGAAAGAAATCCGATTCGAAAACACCGCTGAGGCCATTAAAAGCCATTTTCTCAAAAATCTATTTTGTCTTCAGGGGAAGTTCCCGGCGGTCGCCACCAAGAACGATTACTACCTGGCCTTGGCCTATACTGTTCGGGAGAGACTCATGCACCGCTGGATCATTACCGCGGAAACTTATTTCAAAAAGCAAAGTCGTACTGTGGTTTATTTATCTGCAGAATTTCTCATTGGCCCCCAACTGGGGAAAAATCTCATCAATATGGGGATCTACGAACAGGTGAGACAGGCCATGGAGGGGCTTGGATTATCCTTGGATGAACTTCTCGATCAGGAGGAAGATCCGGGTTTAGGCAACGGCGGCTTGGGTCGTTTGGCGGCATGCTTCATGGATTCTCTTGCCACCCTGCAGATCCCTGCCATCGGCTATGGTATCCGGTATGAGTTTGGCATCTTTGATCAGGCCATTCAGGATGGGTGGCAGGAGGAAAAGACGGATAAATGGTTACGATTGGGAAATCCCTGGGAGATCTCCCGTCCGGAGATCACCTATCAGGTCAAACTTGCCGGACATACGGAACCCTATTATGACGACACAGGCCGATACGGTGTCCATTGGGTCCCGGAGCGGGTCATCATGGGGATCCCGCACGATATACCCATGCTCGGATATGAGGTAAACAACGCAAATCTCTTGAGACTCTGGCGGGCAGAGGCCTGTGAATCTTTCGATTTTAGGGCGTTCAACATAGGCGACTATTACAAGGCGGTTAACGAGAAGGTCCTTTCAGAAAATATTACGAAAGTATTGTATCCCAACGATGAGCCTGAGGTGGGGAAAAGATTGCGTCTTGAGCAGCAGTACTTTTTTGTCTCGTGCTCTTTGCAGGATATGATCCGAATTTATCTTCAAAGAGAAAAGTCCCTTGAAGGATTCCACAGGAAATACGCGGTTCAATTAAACGACACCCATCCCGCCATCGCGGTGGCGGAGTTAATGAAGCTGCTGGTGGATGAGCATCGGATGGACTGGGACAAGGCATGGGAGATTACAACACAGACCTTCGCCTATACCAACCACACCCTCCTTCCCGAGGCCCTGGAAAAGTGGCCCCTGTCCCTTTTCAAAAGCACTCTTCCACGGCACCTTGAGATTATCTATGAAATCAACCACCGGTTTCTGGAAAGGGTCCGAAACCGCTATCCCTTGGATGGCCAACGGGCCGGAAGGTTATCGTTGATCGAGGAAGGGGGAGAAAAGCAGATCCGCATGGCCAATCTCGCCTGTGTGGGGAGCCATTCCATCAATGGGGTTGCCAAATTACATACAGACCTGCTGAAGAGAACCGTGTTGAGTGATTTCTATGAACTCTGGCCGGAGAAATTCAGCAACAAGACCAACGGTGTAACGCCTCGCCGGTTCATGATGTTATCCAATCCCAACTTAACTCGCTTGATCACCCATCATATCGGAGACAAGTGGGGAAAGAACCTGGAAGAACTCCGAGGGCTTGAAAACCTTGTCCATGACCGGGGATTCCGCGAGGAATGGCGACAGGTCAATCTCAATTGTAAGAAAATTCTGGCTCAAAAAATATCACAAATAACGGGGGTCTTGGTGGATCCGGAATCTCTGTTCGATATTCAGGTCAAGCGCATCCATGAGTATAAACGCCAGCATCTCAATGTGCTTCATATTCTTACGCTCTACAACCGTCTAAAAAGAGGAAGCGACATGGCTATTCCACCCAGGACGTTCATCTTCGGTGGAAAGGCCGCTCCCGGCTATTTCATGGCCAAGTTGATCATTAAACTGATCAACTCGGTGGCCGAGGTGATCAACCATGATCCCATGGTCAATTCCATCATGAAGGTGGTTTTTTTCCCCGATTTCAACGTCAAAAATGCACAATTGATTTATCCTGCGGCCGACCTATCCGAGCAGATTTCCACGGCCGGCACAGAGGCATCCGGTACCGGCAACATGAAGTTCTCCATGAACGGGGCCTTGACCATTGGAACCCTGGACGGAGCCAACATCGAGATCCGGGATGCGGTGGGCGAAGAGAACTTCTTCTCCTTTGGATTGACAGCGGATGAGGTCCAGATCCGCAAATCTCATGGCTATCGGCCCCGTGACCTGTACGAGGCGAACCCTGAGCTACAGGAGGTGGTGGATCAGCTTGGGTCCGGCGTATTTTCCCGCGGAGACAAGGATCTATTCCGTCCCATTATCCATTCCCTGCTGGAATACGATCCCTATATGCTAATGGCCGACTATCCCCTGTATGTGAAGTGCCAGGAAGAAGTCAATAGGGCCTGGCAGGATCGGGAACAATGGACCCGGATGTCGATCCTAAACGTTGCCAGAACCGGAAGGTTTTCATCAGATCACGTCATCCGTGAATACTGCAAGGATATCTGGCAGATCCAGCCTGTTCCCCTAGACCTGGATGAGAAACTCCTCACCATGAACCCACTCACCCTCTCTTAGATGAAATAACACCCCCGAAGAGCGTCCCAATGAAGCGCCCTTAAGTTTTAAAGTCTGCCTCCATTGTTTTCTCAAAAGGTTAAACTACAGATAGTATTAGGAAAATAGGTTTTTTATTTATCTTTCTGGCGGTTTTTAAGAAAATTAAAATCATTCAACCGTTGTAGGACCCTCATTTTCTCATTTGTCCATCATTTTAAATACATTTTTTTAATCATGGCCTTTTCAGACAACAAGATTTCTTCTCTGAAAAATTAATTTTTAGGATCTTCCCCCATTGTTTTCATTGTAAATTTTTTCTACATTCGCGTTTTACTTCATGAGGTATAAATTTCAACGCAACGATTACCAATATAGGCACAACAATCAAATCATCTAAATATCCAATCACTGGAATCCAATCAGGAATTAAATCGAATGGTAAGAAGATATATCCAATGGCAATTCCCAATATTATTTTGGCAATCCTCGGTGTCCTATTGTCCTTTATTACAAGACGATAAAACTTAATTTCCTGCTTAAGTGAATTGGCAACCGTCTTTAGCCTCTCAAGCATTTATATGAATGTCCATAATTATTTATGCATGTATTATACTACAGTAAATCTTGGTCTCAGGTTATTGTTTTATCGTTATGTTGTGGATGATTATTTCTTACTCATAAGACTAATTTTTGAACATTTTTCCCCATTATCGATACACTGATTCATGAAAGCCACCGTGTCATGCTCGAATTTACCAATAACCAATCTTTTCCCAGAATTCAGCGCCCTTCTCTTTTTCTTTCCAGTCGGTTCCGAATCTCTTGTTATAATATGATCCTAGCCTCCCGCGCCAACGCCACCAAAAGCTTTTTCCCTTTTCTCGGGCCTCCAGTATATCGTTCAAAAAAACATCAATGTTGGCCATTTCATCTTTCGGTACATAGGAGGCTGCACCTTCTTGGTAAGCTTTGACCGTGTTTTGAATGCTTAGTGCATGGGCGGTAAGCATAATGGCTATGACTTTTCTCTCATTGGCAATCTCCAGGAGTCTGTAACCATCAACCCCCATTATATCCAGAACAGCTAAATCAAAATCTTGGTTTTGGAGAAGCTCTTTGGCTTCATCGAAGCTTGAAGCTTTTGTTATATCACACATTGAAAGCAATTCTTCTAAGGTCTCCAATACATCAGGCTCATCGTCAACGATGAGAATTTTCTTCCCTTCTAATAGGTTTTTGTTTGTCATGTTTACGTCTCCATCTGCTTTTGAATTTCTAAAGCTTTTTGAATTATTTAATTTATCTTGTCTGAAATATTTATCAATGGGAATATCAGGCAATCTCACGGGTTTTGTAAAAGCAGATATCCGGCCACTTCTCCATGTAGAAACCGAGTTCCCATTCACTGGTCGTAAGAAATGCCAGTTTGCCTTCAGAATCCCTGGCCATACAGGTGCTGTTTTTCTTTTCAAACTCGGCCATTTTTTTGGGATCGCCGCAATCAACCCATCTGGCGACTTTATAATCAACCGGTTCATAAACAGCATCGACTCCGTATTCGGACTTAAGCCTGGCCATTGTAATATCAAACTGCAGAAGACCGACTACGCCTAACAAGTAATCGTTGCTCGTGACCGGACGGAAAACCTGGACAGCCCCTTCTTCCCCAAGCTGTATCAGGCCTTTTTGAAGTTGCTTGATCTTTAGCGGATTTTTCAGTATGACCCTTCGGAAATGGTCGGGCGCAAAATTCGGGATACCCGTGAATTTCAGCGGTTCTTTTTCCGAAAAGGTATCACCGATCTTGATTGTGCCGTGGTTATGAATTCCTATAATATCGCCGGGAAAGGCTTCTTCAACGTTCTCCCTCTCCCTTGCCATAAAGATCGTGGCATTTGCAAGAGAGATTTCCTTGTCGACCCTGTGATGCATCACTTTCATCCCTCGGGTAAATTTCCCGGAACAGATCCTGATAAATGCGATCCTGTCCCTGTGAGCAGGATTCATGTTTGCCTGAATTTTAAAGGCAAAACCCGAAAAGGATTTTTCATACGGCGAAACATTACGTGAGACAGCAGCCCTGACATCCGGAGACGGGGCAATCTCCACAAAAGCATCAAGCATCTCTTTCACACCAAAATTATTGATTGCGCTTCCAAAGAAGACCGGGGTCTGATTTCCATTCAGGTAATGTTCAAGCTCAAACGGGTTGGCAGCACCCTCAATTAACTCTATGTCATCACGAAGTTCCCGGGCTTGGCTGTCAAGGTATTCATCCAGCCTGGAATCAGACAGGTCTTTTATAACGATTCCGTTCCTTTTTGCCGTGTCCCTTCCGGGAGTAAACAGGTGAAGCTCATGACGGTACAGGTTGTAGACCCCCCTGAACCTCTTGCCCATACCGAGGGGCCAGGACAGGGGCGCGCATTCAATCTGAAGTTTGTTCTCGATATCATCCAGGATATCGAGGGGTCCCATTCCTTCACGGTCAAGCTTGTTTATAAATGTTATTATAGGGGTATTCCTCATCATGCAAACTTCCATCAATTTCTCAGTCTGAGGCTCGACCCCTTTGGCGCTGTCAATTACCATCAGTGCGCTGTCAACGGCAGTAAGGACCCTGTAGGTATCCTCTGAAAAATCCCGATGCCCAGGGGTATCCAGCAGGTTGATTTCAAACCCGTTGTAGCTGAACTTCATTAAAGATGCTGTTATTGATATCCCGCGTTCCTTTTCAATTTCCATCCAGTCGCTCACGGCATGCCTGGCTGCCTTACGGGCCTTGACAGCCCCGGCCTGCTGGATCGCGCCTCCGAAAAGGAGGAGCTTTTCAGTCAACGTGGTTTTTCCCGCATCAGGATGACTGATAATCCCGAAGGTACGTCGCTTATCAACTTCTTTTCTGTTATACCTTTCCATTCACTTCACCATCCCTTGCGCAGGCGGATTGCCTCAGGCGTAACCTCGACCAGTTCGTCCTCATTGATATATGAAATACATTCTTCAAGGCTCATCTTTGTCGGAGGTGTGAGAATCACGTTTTCATCCGACCCTGAGGCACGCATGTTCGTCAATTTTTTGCCTTTTGCAGGGTTGACCACCAGGTCCTGTGGCCTGCAGTGTTCACCGATTATCTGACCGCCATAAACCCTGGTTCCAGGCCCATAGAAGAGCTTTCCCCGATCCTGAAGGTTAAAAAGGGCATAGGCCACGGTTGTGCAGGATTCCTTGGCCACCAGGACGCCTTTATTACGATTTCGAATTTCACCTGCAAAAGGCCCGTATCCCAAAAAGACATAATTCATAATCCCCATGCCTTTTGTGTCCGTTAAAAACTGCGACCGGAACCCGAGAAGGCCGCGTGTAGGAATCTTGTAGATCAGACGGGCCATCCCATTGTCCTGGTTCATCTCAAGCAACTGGGCCCTAAGCTCTCCCAGTTTTTCAATGACTGTGCCCATGTACTGTTTTTCAACGTCGATCGTCAGTTCTTCAAAGGGTTCAAGTCGTCTGCCGTTCTCTTCTTTGACAATGACCTGGGGCCTGGTAACCTGGAATTCATATCCCTCACGCCGCATTTTCTCGATGAGGATCGAAATGTGCAGTTCTCCCCGGCCCGAGACCTTGAAACCCTTGCCGCTATCCAGTTCTTCGACCAGAAGGGCCGCATCGGAGAGCGCCTCCCTTTTCAGCCGCTCCATCAGATGACTTGAAGTACAGTATGTGCCTTCGGTTCCGGCAAAAGGTGAATCATTTGGAATAAAATTGGTGGAAATAGTGCAAGGGTCGATTTCCATGGGAGGAAGGGGGACAGGATCGTCCGGGTCGGTGTAAGTTACACCCAGCGTAACATCATCCATCCCTGCAACGGCAACTATTTCTCCAACCCCGGCGATATCTGTGGCAACTTTCTTGTTCCCTTCGAAGCGGTACACCTTACTGATGCGAGCCGGGACAAGCGCTCCGTTACGCCGTGCCATGACAATTTCCTTGTTGATATTCATTGTTCCACCCGTTATCTTTCCGATCCCCAATCGCCCAAGATAGGGAGAATAGTCAATAGAACTCACCAGCATCTGAAGCGGTGACCGCGGATCCCCAGCAGGCGCAGGTATATGTGTAATGATCTTTTCAAAAAGGGGTTCCATGGACAATTTTTTGCCTGTAGCTTCGGAGAGGATATAACCTTCCTTTGCAGAGGCAAAAACAACCGGAAAGTCAAGGATGTGATCCGGTGCGTTCAGCTTGACAAAGAGATCAAACACCTGATCGACGGCCCATTCCGGTCGGGCCGCAGGTTTGTCTATCTTGTTTATGACAACAATAATGGGAAGTTCCAGCGCAAGAGACTTCTTGAGCACAAAATAGGTCTGCGGCATTGGACCTTCCTGGGCATCAACGAGCAAAACGGCCCCGTCGGCCATCCTCAGGACCCGTTCAACCTGACCGCCGAAATCGGCATGGCCGGGAGTGTCTATGATATTGATCCGATAGTCCTTGTAACGGAATGAGGCGTTCTTGGATGCAATCGTAATACCCCGTTCCCGTTCCAGATCCATTGAGTCCATAAAGCGTTCGGCTACGTGCTCATTTTCCCGGAACATCCCGCTCTGCTTGAACATCTGGTCTACAAGCGTTGTTTTTCCATGATCAACATGTGCGATAATGGCAATATTTCTGATATTGTTCTGATCCATTTAGTATCTCGACTTTGCCCGTCCGGGATGGAAAGTGAAAAAAAACCGGCCATAATAATACATAATCAAACGACCGGAATTTGATCGATTACTTTTCTAAATTTTTCAGTAAAACTCAATAATATCATAATGTCAAGTTAAAATGACTAAATTCAATGATAATTTTTGTGCTCATTGACACATCTATTCTTGTTTTGATAGTGTTGTCTTTTTTTCTGCAAAGGCCTGGCCTTGAAACAAACGGCTAAATTCCTGGTCCCGATACTGACGACAGGACAGCAGGTAACTTCTCAATAAGTTCGGGTGGAGTTTATCCGTAAGGATTTTATCCCGCCTGGCGGGACGCCTAAAATCCGAAAGACTATACAGCCATTGTCATTCACTGAAGGCAATAATCCGGTTGTGAGCGCCCTAACTTATTGAGAGGTTACGACAGTAGGCAACAACATGACAATATTATTGGAAAGGTTAACAAAATGGGTCTAATATCCGGATCCGGAAGCTTTACCAGATATCTTTCAGACGGCACCCTCTCTGAAAACTTCCTGGAAAGTCTGTCTGAAAAGATCGCCCGGTACTCCTTCCGGACCCTTGACGAAAAATCAATTAATGAACGTTCGGTAGGCTGGGTCAACATCATGGACATGTTCGACAACCGGTTTGCAGGTCTTGAGTTTCTCAAAGAACCTTACATTGCCATGTCTCTGAGGGTTGATGAGAGGAAGATTCCTTCAACGGCCCTTAAACAATACTGCTTAGAGGCCGAAGAAAAGATCAAGGAAGCTGAGAATCTGGAGTATCTGCCGAAAAGACGGCGTTCGGATATAAAAGAAGGCGTCAGGCTCCGTCTCCTTAAGAGGGCAATTCCCGTTTCCAGGACCTATGACATGATCTGGAACTACAATACCGGCCTTGTAATATTCGGTTGCACTACCAACAAGCTTTGCGACGAATTCATGGAATTTTTTCTCCAGACCTTTGACATTCAACTCCAGGCAATCTGTCCCTATACCCTTGCCACCAGGTTTCTTGAAAAAGAAGGTGCTTCACCCGATATTGTTGACGGCCTGAACCCTTCTAATTCTCAGGAGGAGCAATAGTTATGCAGCTTTTAGAAAAGGTGAGAAAAACAGAATTCCTGGGAAGGGGGTTCCTTGTCTGGCTGTGGTTCAGGGCAGATACGGACAGGAGCCTGTTTGGCTTCGGCGAGAAGGGATCTGCCGAACTCTGGTTTTACGGAAAGATCACTCTCCAGTCAGAAAACGAAATGGGGGTGGAGACAATCACCTGTGCAGGCAAAGCGTCAAACATGAAAGAGGCCCGTTTTGCACTGGCAGAGGGCAAAGAGATCATCCAGGCTGCGATAAAACTGGATATTGGAGACAACCAGTGGTCTTTTGTTCTTGATTCCACTTGGATGAATTTCAGGACTTTTAAGACGCCCAGAGTAATGCAGGACAAAAAAGATGACCCTGACGGAATTTTTTATGAAAAGATGTTCTTAATAGAAGAGGCTGTATCCGTCATAGATGAGATATATCAGTCTTTCATAAAACTCCGTGTTTCGCCCGAATGGGAAACCGAGGAGCATCCGGCACTCGTCAAATGGATAAGCGAAGGCAAGTAGTGTTGCATCCCTAAATGCAATATGAAATAGGCTCCTCACAAGAATCTGTTAGTGAGATGTGTCATATGGGAAAGGGTTATGAGGTCTTTTCTTTGATTACGGTGATGCCTGGCATAAAAAATCACGTATTGCCTCACTCACTTTGTCCGGTTTTTCAATAGGTAAAAGGTGACCGGCATCTTCTATAGTTACCAGCCTGGCGTTTTTGTTTGATAAGAACTCCCTTTATTGAGGATGGAGTATAGAAAAAAACACATTGTGTGTCAATGGTAAATTGGCCACAAGATATGAGGGTTGTGGATCATGGTATAGGGGGTATTGTTCTGTTTTCAATAAATGG
>Ga0180009_10004120_pt1 | contig 16195 bp, 16 predicted proteins | sample OS_PC_MetaG_FD_123537 | JGI IMG/M metagenome (GOLD analysis project Ga0180009, IMG submission 123537) | Groundwater microbial communities from the Aspo Hard Rock Laboratory (HRL) deep subsurface site, Sweden - OS_PC_MetaG | ecosystem: Environmental > Aquatic > Deep subsurface > Groundwater...
AGAAGGGTTTTGAGAAAGTGGCCATATATGTTGACACCAGCGGCCAACCAACTCATGCCGCAAGACAATTGAGTTCTGGACTGTGGACAAGTAAGTTGGGGAACTTACAGGACATCGAACATGATATTGACGGAGTTTCCGGTGGCCTGTATGGTTCCGTTGCTGTCATCATGAAAAGATCCAAATAAAATGCATCTATCTTTTCCCTTCTGCTAAGCAGGTAAAACTCATTGAATGTCAAAACTTTACGGACATCCCCCAATTGCACATCAGCCCGCCGCTCGGTTCTTCGAGGCCCCAAAACTCGAAAAGCACATGAAAAAAACTTTTAACAAGCAAATTAGAAGGAAGTGTTGATGTTTCGTTTACCTGACTACGAAGTTGTCGTGCAGATATTGTACAACGATTTTGGGAAGAAACTGGAAAATGAAATTCTTTCCGAAGCCTCATCATATGAACTTGATGAAAGTACTGAATACCAAGGTGCAAAGGACTACCATTGGACATTTGCATCATGGGAAGAAGCTGTTAAAGCAGGTGAAAAACTTAAAAAGTTTGTTAACAATCCCAATTTATGGCTACTTCGAGTAAAAGCAAATTATGATGACGCAATAGAATCAATTACACATAAAGAATCAGCAAGACCTAAAACAAAGGAATAGTGTTTTCTGAATTTGTCTATGAAAAGCTGTATTTGGTGTGGTCAAATAAAAATAGACTCCTCGTTAAGCGGCTACACAGCCCTATTGATTATTGTTCGCCCGGGGGGTATGAATGTATTGAATCGCAATAGCGAGCGCATCTAAAAATGGCAAACTTCCTTACGGTCGAAGCTCCCCGCTGCTTGGCGGTGAAGCTTCAAGCTATGAACTAAAAAAAGGATTTAGCTATTCTATTTTTGACAATACAAACTTATAAACCGAAGAGCATCCCGTAAGTATGCCCCGCACAAGGTTTGGTGGTTATTCAAGGCTCAGCGCCCCGAAGGGTTAGCGTCGGTTGAGCTTTGACATTATACCTTATATATTGGTAACGGAAGTATTTAGAAAGATTTTAGATATGGATGAAAATGGAACCCAAAACAATGTCCATATCAGCCTTTCGCTGAGTATGGATAAGGATCATTTTTTACGCCGAACATGCCCTTCGTGCGGGCAAGATTTTAAGACAGAGACTGATGAAGCAGACATTGCTTGGATAATAGCGCCTCAGATTCGCCGCATGGGCTTGGAAATTGGCGGGGCTGAAACACAAAACGATAGACATGAAGATAAGCTTTATTGCCCCTACTGTGAGCACCAAACAGAAGCAAGCAACACACTTACTAAAGAAACGGTAAACTACATTCATCGGCATATTATGCGGGAAATTGTCCTGCCTATGACAAACAAGGCATTTTCTGGCTTTAATGATATAAACAGAAATACTGGCGGTTTAATTTCAATTAATTTTGAGTACTCACGGGGAACATTACCGTCTCGGCCGATTCATGGACCAGAGCCTTCTGACATGATAGAGGTGGACTTTCTCTGCTGCGGTCAAAAGGCGAAAGTGATAGAGGGTTGGGTGTCATTGAGTACCTGCATATTCTGTGGAACAAAAGTGACACTTGTATAAAATTTGGTGAGGGAAAAAATGAAAAAGCATGAAATCGTTAATTCATTGAGAATATTTAAAAGTAGAAGGGATGACCTGCTCCATGAGGATAGCGCTGCTTTTGAGCATCATTTAGACCGTTTTGTCGAATTCTGCCTGAAAGACCCCTTAATTCAGAAAATTATGCAGCCAATAAGCACACGGTACGAACCTGATGTGGACTCGTGGATGAAAGACGTTAAAGAAAGTAAAAATAAAATCAAATTTCCAGATGATTCTGATGAAGAATTATTCCTTCGCTTTGGAATTATGGAGAAAGCCGCAAACGATTTTAATTACATTTTCAATTTAGGATATGCCTTAGGTGGGAAGAAGCGAGATGGTTGGATTGATGTTTTTAGATCAGTTATTATAAGACCATTTGCTGATGAAATTAGCCATAGACTCGGAGATGTGGCGGATTTAGCATCACCAGATGCACGAGCTTTGCAGGCTGTTCCGTTAAATAGAATACCATCGCCAGATCAAAGTAAGATATTTTTAAGCCATAAATCTATCGATAAACCTCTAGTTTACAGATATTATAACGCGTTAAAAGAAATTGGTTTCAATCCTTGGCTTGATGAACCAGCTATGGCAGCGGGATCTAATTTGGAACGAGAGATATTAAAAGGCTTTCAAGAGTCATGTGCTGCGGCATTTTTTATAACTGAAGATTTTAAAGATGAAAAATATTTAGCAGCAGAGATAGATTATGCTGTGATGCAGAAACGGAAAAAAGGGAAAAAATTTTCTATAATCACATTGAGATACTCTGATGCTGCACCGGTTCCAGATTTATTAACCCCATATATTTATAAAAATATAAGTAACGATTTAGAAGGACTATATGAAATTATAAAAGCATTGCCCATTGAAATGGGGCCAATACGCTGGAAAGCTAGTGCAGCAGATTGATTTAACCGGGTTGGTATAACCCTTCAGTCCTCCCGACCGCTATTCCGCTGCGCTAAATAGTGGCAAGTGATCTGCGGTTAGCAGCCTTATAGTTTTCCAGGCACCTTAACTTTATTCCATTTGTTTCATTCATGGAGCGGACTAATTAATGGCAAAGAAAAAAGAAAATAATAGAGCAGTTGAAAAAACGCTCTGGCAATCTGCCGATAAACTCCGCAAAAACATGGATGCTGCTGAATACAAGCATATTGTTCTTGGATTGATTTTCCTGTACATGGTAATCGGGGGTTTAGCCTAGAACAATATTATTAAAGTCATTAGAAAAAGGCATAGCCATGCAAATTGCTTTGACCGGTGCGACCGGTTTTGTTGGTAGCTATCTGGCCAATGTTTTTTGGGAAAAAAATTGGAAGGTAACTCCAATTCTCAGGGATGATTTGGCTCTTAGTTCTAAAGACCTGGCAAAAAAAATTAATGGCTCAGAAGTAATTGCAAATCTGGCAGGTGCAAATATCGTAAAACGATGGACTGATGACTATAAGAAGGAACTTTACAATAGCCGTATTGGAACCACGATTAAATTGGTCGAAGCAATGGGTCAAATGTTGAGGAAGCCGAAAATATTTATTTCAGCCTCTGCTGTTGGAATCTATGACGACAGGGGTAGATACGGCGAATCAGATTATAATTTTGCAAACAATTATCTGGCAAAAATTGTCAAAGACTGGGAAAAAACTGCTCTCAAAGCACGGGAAATAAATATCAGGACAATTATATTTCGGTTTGGAATTGTGCTGGGGAAAGGAGGGCTCTTAGCCAAGATGCTTCCGTCGTTTAAACTGGGTCTGGGTGGTACAATCGGGAACGGCAGGCAATCCTTTTCATGGGTGCATATTGAGGATTTAATCCGGGCCTATATTTTTGCTGTTGAGCACGAAGATCTGGAAGGAATTTACAATCTTGTTTCCCCAAACGCTGTAACCAATAAAGTCCTTACCAAAACACTGGCGAAAATTTTACATCGTCCCGCTGTTTCACCGGTACCGATCTGGGTTTTGTGGCTTACATTTGGCGAGGGTGCTGTTGCCATTTCCAGCGGACAGAACACAATTCCGGAAAGACTTCTAAAAGCCGGCTTTAGGTTCAAGTTTGAGACCATTGAACACGCACTTAGAGATGTGGTGTCATCTATTAGAACTATTTGAAATACAAGTATTTTTTTAATAGTTCATCTGTCTGTTTTTTGACAAGATTAACAGGATGGACTGGATTAATTTAATCTTGTAAATCAAAACACATATCCTGTCTTTGAGAAATTTTGCTATTACCTGAATTTAGCGATTCTCGCTGTCAAGAATTGTCTGTCTATTTTACAAAAACCGGCGCTGTCCATTAGAAAAGATGAATATTGTTGTAACACAGGATTTATAGAAGGATGGAAAGGATAATAAATCTTGTTTATCCTGTAATCCCGTCTAAAGGTCTTTTTAATCGGTGAACCGTTACGTATTTTTTGTTGGATTAAAGTGCCATTGTATAGTAAATTAAAAATATGGGTTTGAGGATAATAGGTGGTGAGTTAAGAGGAAGGAAGCTTTACACGGTACCCGGAACTTTAATAAGGCCGACAGCCGACCGGTTGCGCGAGTCAATATTTAATATACTTTCTAATCTCGTTAAAGAGGCAGTTGTTCTGGATCTGTTTGCCGGAACCGGAGCTCTTGGCATTGAAGCTTTAAGTCGTGGAGCTGAATCCGTGGTATTTATAGACGATAGTAAGGCAGCCTTATCGGTAGTTGAACGAAACGTACAATCATGTGCAGTTGATAACAGGTCCCAAATTATTAGATGGAATATAGTTAAGAATTTAAACTGCCTAAGGTCAATTGGTTCGAAATTTGATCTTGTTTTTATGGATCCTCCTTATAATAATGGCATGATAAAACCGACCCTTATCAACCTTCATGATAGCGGGTCTCTTGGAAATGAGGCCTGTATTGTTGTTGAGCATAATTACCTGGAGCCGATTCCAGAGATTTCCAAACAGTTTGAACTTATAGACCAAAGAAAGTATGGGAAAAAACTCATCTCATTTATGAAATATGTTATGAAATAGTTATGATGGCTTCGTAAAAGGTCGTCACTCCGGTAGATCCCGGATCGAGTCCGGGAGGAGTCCAGATGATCTGTAACCACTTGAAAAGACTGGATTCCGGCTTTCGCCGGAATGACGGTGAGGAAGGATTGGAGAATCAATGGAAAAAATAGCCATATATCCAGGTTCATTTGACCCAATTACTAACGGTCATATCGATATTGTAGAAAGAGGACTTAAGATTTTTGATAAAATTATTGTAGCAATATTGCGTAATCCGGCAAAAGAAGTTCTGTTTACTGTTGAAGAGCGGAAGAAAATGATAGAAATAAGCTTAAACAAGCATTCTAATGTTGAAGTGGATATCTTTGATGGACTTCTTGTCGATTATGCAAAAATGAGAAACGCTGGTACAATTCTGCGCGGAATGCGGGCTGTATCTGAATTTGAATATGAATTTCAGCTGGCCCTTATGAACCGCAAGCTTAACCGTGAAGTCCAAACTGTTTTTCTTATGACCGGTCTTAGGTGGATTTTTACGGGCTCGTCCATAATAAAAGAAGCCGCAAGTTTTGGCGGCAACATCAATGGCATGGTGCCCCCGGTAGTAAGCCGGAAATTAAAAGAGAAATTCGGCTTCATCTCTTCTGCCGATGAATAGCTATGTTCCGAAGGAAAACAAGCGAGGATGAAAAAATGACTATCTCTCTCTCAAAAAATGCAATGTTTGTATTGGAAAAGAGGTATCTGAAAAAAGACAGCAATGGAAATGTTGTTGAGACACCAGAGGAGTTGTTTGCAAGGGTAGCGAAGAGTATTGCCGCCGCGGATAAGATATTTGATTCTAAGGGCAATGTTAATAAGACTGAAAAAACTTTTATGCAAATATTGACCAACCTGTGGTTTATACCCAATTCTCCAACACTTATGAATGCAGGCAGGCGCCTTGGACAGTTGGCCGCTTGTTTTGTTCTTCCTGTAGAAGATTCAATTGAGAGCATTTTTGAAACATTGAAACATACTGCCATGATTCATAAAAGCGGGGGCGGTACTGGATTTTCATTTTCTCGTATCCGTCCGGAAAAAGATGTTGTTTTGTCTACAGCAGGAATTTCAAGCGGACCCATTTCATTTATGAATGTTTTTGATGTTGCAACAGAGACAGTCAAGCAGGGTGGCACCCGGAGAGGCGCTAATATGGGTGTTCTTAGGGTGGATCATCCGGACATAGAAGCCTTTATTGAGTCAAAAAATGATCTCGGCAGATTAAACAATTTCAACATATCAGTTGCTTTAACCAAAACATTCATGGATTCACTTGAAAAAGATTCAGATTATGATTTTGTCAATCCACGGACAGGCCAGGTTGTTAAGCGCATTTCCGCCAGGAATATATTTGACATGATAGTTAGTTCAGCATGGCAAACCGGGGAGCCGGGAATAATATTTATTGATCGTATAAATGAAAACAATCCCACTCCTCTTCTGGGAGAAATTGAGGCGACAAATCCTTGCGGGGAACAGCCACTTTTGCCCTATGAATCGTGTACATTGGGCTCAATTAATCTTTTAAATATGGTAACCAGGAATACCGTTAATAAGAAGCGACTTAAAAGAACAGTTCATTCAGCGGTTCATTTTCTTGATAATGTTATAGAGATAAATAAATATCCTCTTTCACGCATCGAGGAAATCAGCAAAGGTACAAGAAAGATAGGGCTTGGTGTAATGGGGTTTGCCGACATGCTGATAAAAATGGGAATACCCTATGATTCAGACGAGGCTGTTTCACAGGCCGAAGATATTATGGCTTTTATATCACAGGAATCAAAATCGGCTTCCGCTGCGTTAGCTGAAAGGCGTGGGAATTTTCCTTATTACAAAGGAAGCGTCTTTGATAACCCTGCTACTCCATATATGAGGAATGCTACAACAACAACCATTGCACCAACAGGCTCAATAAGCATTATTGCTGGTGTCTCTAGTGGTATTGAACCTGTTTTTGCAGTAGCATATACAAGGCGAGTGCTGGATGGAAAATTGCTTTCGGAGATGCATCCGATATTTATTAAGAAGGCCAGGGATGAAGGATTTTACAGCAATGAGCTTGCTGAAGAAACAGCAAGAACCGGTTCGGTTCAACATATAGATGCGGTTCCCGATCATATAAAAAAATTGTTTAGAACATCTCATGATATTTCTCCTGAATGGCATATAAAAATGCAGGCAGCTTTTCAGAAATATACTGACAATGCGGTTTCAAAAACGGTGAACTTTTCTGCTGATGCCACAATAAATGATGTGGAAAAAGTATATAGCCTTGCTTACAAGAGCGGTTGTAAGGGAGTAACCATTTACAGATATGGAAGCCGCAGCGGTCAGGCTATGAGTATCGACGACAAAAAAGGTGTTTCTGTAAAAGTTGTCCCCAGGCCCAGGCCGGGACGCACATATGGTATTACAGAAAAAATAAGCACGGGCTGCGGAAAGCTTTACGTTACCATCAATTCCGACCAGCAAGGACTGTGTGAGGTTTTTGCTCAAATGGGAAAAACCGGTGGTTGTGCTTCGTCCCAGATAGAAGCTGCCGGCCGCATGATTTCTCTTGCATTGCGGTCGGGCGTAAAGATAGATGCAATTGTAAGGCAGCTTATAGGCATCCGGTGCCCTTCTCCTTCATGGCAAGATGGCAAAATGGTTCTTTCCTGCCCAGATGCAATTGCACAGGTTTTGAAGAAATTGACCAATTCTGATTTTGTTGAAAGAGAAACCATGATGTGTGCTTGCCCGGAATGCGGCGGGGTGCTGTCGCATGAAGAGGGGTGCCTGATTTGTCGTTCCTGTGGATTCACAAAATGCAGTTAATTTGTGTTTTGCTTAAAAGAAGATTTTTATTATCGCAAAGCCCGCCACAAGCAATACCACAAAGGCAATGGCAAGCACATTTAAATATTTGTCGATAAAGGCCTGAATTTTTGGGCCGAAAATATAGATAAGTCCTCCCACCAGAAAAAAACGCGCTGCTCTTGAAACAGCCGATGCAATTATGAAAACTGTGAAATTTATTTCAAATGCCCCAGCGGAAATGGTGAAAACTTTATAGGGAATTGGTGTAAATCCTGCGATGCCAATAGCCCATGCATCGTATTGCATATAGATATCTTTGATGTATTGCATTTTGTGGGTCAGGCCATAAAACTGGATGATCTTTTCTCCGATGCTAACCATAAACTGCCATCCTATTAAATAGCCTAAGCACCCTCCCATTAAGGACCCTGCGGTACAAACGGCAGCATATTTAAATGACTTTTTTGGTATTGAAACAGATAGAGCTATTAACAATATATCCGGGGGGATAGGGAAAAAGGAAGATTCGCAAAACGCGAGTAGAAATAATGCCCAGGTTCCATAAGGGGTTTCAGCCCAATGGAGAACCCATGAATAAAGGCGACGAAGCATTTATTGATCTCTCCATCCATGTTCACCAACAAGCTTGACAAACCTGCATCCGCCCAAATTTGTTTTGCGAATACCATCCTCATCCTTGTAAAGCCTGATTAAATCCTGGGAATAATGATCTCCTACCGGTAAAACCATGCGTCCACCCACGGAAAGCTGGTCAACCAACACCTTAGGGATTTCAGGGGCACCAGCGGTAACGATAATGGCATCAAAAGGACTTTCGTCAATCCATCCCGAGGTGCCGTCGGAATATTTGGTAACAATATTGTGATAGCGAAGTTTATCAAAAAGCCCGCGTGTTTTAACAAAAAGAGAATGAATTCTTTCTATTGTATATACACGGAATACAATTTCTGCAAGGATTGCCGCTTGATATCCTGACCCTGTTCCAATTTCAAGAACTCTGTCATCTTTGTTTAATTGCAGAGCCTGTGTCATTTCAGCAACGATATATGGTTGTGAGATGGTTTGCTGTTCTCCTATGGGCAGGGGAAAATCACCATAAGCTTGATCCATTAAGGCTTCACTTACAAAAAGATGTCTTGGAACTTTACGCATAGCGCCAAGGACATAGGGATCTGTTATTCCGCGCGATTCAATCTGTTTATTAACCATTGCTTCACGCATGCGCTCATATTTTAAAGAATTGGCAGGCATAATTAGTTTTTGGCTATCAAATCAAAGGGTTTGCATCAAGGCTTTATACGCTGAAGATTTGTTCTTGTCTATACCTAATGCGTGTATTATATGAAAAAAACAAAATAATTCGTAACTACTCAGGTTCACAGTTCAAGGGTTCACGGTTCAAGGTTAAAAGCCGACTAACCCTGAACCCAACAACCTGAGTAGTTACGATCATTTTATATTGGGATAAATTTATGGGCAGCGCAAAACATCTAATAGTATCAGCTTTATTAACTTTACTTATTGTTGGCTTTGGTACGGCAGGCTATATGGTTATCGAAGGCTGGGACGTTTTAGACGCTTTCTATATGACCGTAATTACGATGGGCACCGTTGGATACGGCGAGGTCCATGAAATTAGTAAGACAGGACGGTTGTTTACCATTTTACTTATCTTCTTTGGGGTTGGTTTCTTTGTGTATCTAGCTGGTGTAGTGGTACAATTTATGGTTGAAGGAAGAATAAGAGCCATATTGGGGAGGAGAAGTTTGGAAAAAAAAATTGATCGATTAAAGAACCATTATATTGTCTGCGGATACGGGCGTATCGGAAGAGTTCTCTGCAAAAATTTGCAAAGAAAGCCGCTCGACCTGGTTGTTATAGAGAGAAACAGAGAGCTGATCCCTGTAATGGATAAGGATAAAATTCTCTATGTGTGTGGGGATGTATCGGATGAGTCAAATCTGATTAAGGCGGGAATAAAGCGGGCAAAAGGACTCGTCGCTGTTTTAGCTACCGATGCGGACAATGTATTTCTTGTCTTGACGGCAAGACAGCTTAATCCGGATCTTTATATAGTTGCACGGGCGTGCCAGGCTGAATCAAAGGCGAAATTACGGGCGGCCGGGGCAAACAATGTTGAATCACCATATGAAATGGGCGCTGTTAGTATGGCGCAGAGGATACTTCGTCCTACTGTGACAAACTTTCTTGACCTTGCTTTTACTTACTCGCGTAAAGATATTCAGATGGAGGAGATACCCGTAAGCTCTTCCTCCGCACTATCAAACGTTATGTTAAAGGATTCGGGTATCAGGCAGCAGTTTAATCTTATAATAATTGCAATAAAGAAGTCAGACGACAGCATGTTGTTTAATCCTTCTTTTGAGACAGTTATCAAAGCAGGAGATACTGTCATAGCGGTAGGGGAAGAAGCAAATCTAAAGAAGCTGGAAGACATATTGAATCCATAGAGAGCAGGGGTCGGGGAGCAGGGATCGGGGAATAAGAAATCTGTGACACTAACCCCTGACCCCTGATCCCCGACCCCTGAGTTTCCTATATCTTATAAATTATTCTTTCATCGGTAATTATAATATCTACATGGATGTCATGGGATTCAACAGGAACTTGCTGAATAATTTGGCACTCAAGAGCTATAGCTACTTTTCTAGTCGTTATAGAAAGTTTAGGTATGAATCTGTCGTAATATCCCTCGCCGGAGCCTATCCTTCCTCCCTTTTCGTCAAAGGCAATCCCCGGGATAAGTGCTAAATCAACACGGTCAACGGGTACGATTTTGCAGCGATTAATATCCGGTTCCAAGATGCCCCTCGGACCAGTTATCAGGTCATTATCAAGGTCATCAACTTTCATTAATTTTATTTCATATGTTTTGATATTAAAGGCAGGAAGAATTACAATTTTATTAAAGTCAAAACATCTTTTTATAATATTACGGGATGCAACCTCTGATTTCTTATTGATATAAAGCAAAACAATTTTTGCTTCAAGAAAGTTCGCGAATTCAAACAAGTTATCCTCAATTTGTTTGGTCTTTTTTGCTATTTCTTTATCAGAAAGCTTTTCAAGTGTCGCTGCAATATTATTACGCACTTCTTGTTTTTTCTCTCGAATTTCCTCCATATTATCTCTCCAGAGTAAATCTAGGTAAGCGTTCACGGAACGTTGAAATTAGAAATTGGAAATTAGGCATTCATGCCTGCCCGCCATCGCTCTCGCTCAGGCGAGGCGGGCGGGCTTTTGTACTGTTCTTCCCAATTTCCAATTTCAAGTTTCAAGCCGTGAACAGCTACTAATTTTTTATTATATATACAAATTATGCACTTAAAGTCAAGCAACTCGCAATAATCATTGACCAGACAATTGCCCTGTGATAATTTTGTGCAATACGAGTCCTTTGTATGGCGACCACTTGTGACTCCCGCCATCGGCGGCACCTCCGGCTCAAATTCGGCCGATAATATTGTTAAAGAATTTATAACAGCTATTTTTTAAAATAATATAGGTATTTTATGCTGGAAATCAAGTTTGTCATTCAAAATTTATCTTTAGTTAAAGAAGTTCTTTCGTTGCGAGGTGAAACAGCGGATCTTAAAAGTTTAGTAAGTTACGATGTAAAACGCAGAGATATTCTCCTTGAGATAGAAGCTTTGAGGCATCGGCGCAATAAGGTCTCCGAACAGATAGCAATTATGAAAAAGGAGAAAGAGGATACAGAAGATTTTGTAAATGAAATGCGTAAAGTTTCGGGTCAAATTAAGGATTTAGAGAAAATTTTGACTGAAATGGAAGAAAAAATAAAAAACATCCTTATTGGACTGCCCAACATACCCCACACATCTGTTCCTGTAGGAAAAGATAGTTCTGAAAATAAAACTATAAAGCAGGTTGGAAAGTGTCCGGATTTTGGGTTTGAACCCCAACCCCATTGGGCATTAGGCGAAAGCCTTGGAATTTTTGATTTTGACAGAGCTTCTAAGATCACCGGCGCCCGCTTTCCCCTCTCTTTGGGAGAAGGAGCAAAATTAGAAAGAGTTTTAATTAATTTTATGCTCGATGTTCATACTACAGAAAACCATTATAAAGAAATTCTTCCTCCTTTTATTGTAAATCGTAAGAGCATGACAAATACCGGCCAGTTGCCGAAGTTTGAAGACGATCTCTTTAAGCTAAGCGGCTGGGATTATTTTATGATACCGACAGCGGAGGTGCCGCTGACCAATATTCACCAGGATGAGATATTAGAAGAAGATAATCTTCCCATTTTATACGCCGCCTATACCCCCTGTTTTCGGTCTGAGGCAGGATCTTATGGAAAGGATACAAGGGGGTTGATAAGACAGCATCAGTTTAACAAGGTTGAACTGGTCAAATTTTCAACACCCGAGAACTCATATAACGAGCTTGAGAAACTGTTAAATAATGCGGAAACCATTCTTAAAAAGCTAAATCTTCCTTATCAGGTGGTTGATCTTTGTACCGGAGATCTGGGGTTTTCCGCGGCTAAGACATATGATATTGAAGTCTGGATGCCAGCCCAGGGTGTTTATAGAGAAATTTCGTCTTGCAGTAATTTTGAAAGCTTTCAGGCAAGGCGTGCGAATATCAGATTCAGGAGGAAGGGGAAAAAAGGAACCGAACTTGTCCACACATTGAATGGATCCGGACTTGCTGTTGGACGCACGGTTGCGGCTATACTTGAAAACTTCCAGCAGCCGGACGGGTCTGTAATAATTCCCGAGGTACTTCAACCATATATGAAGACTTCCTCGATTCAAAAAGAGAAGCATTAAAGGGCTCAGGGTTCACGGTTCACAGTTCCACGGTTCCAGGTTCAAGATTAGAAGAGCAATGAAGATTGATGAACTCGTAAAAAGTCGTCACTCCGGTGAAAACCGGAGTCCAGAGCCTTTGTAACTATCTGAATTTGCTGGATAGCGCTAAAGCTTCACTACGTGCCCGGCTTTCGCCGGAATGACAGAAAAGAGCGTTTTTCGACTTTTTACGAGGCCATCAAGATTGAACGGCAACCCAACCAACCGTGAACCGTGAACCGTGAACTGTGAACCGTTACTGAAAGAGTTTAGCTATGAAGATTGAAAATTTTCCAGAAGATATCCAGCCATACCTGATTCCTGACCCAGTTTCCGATGGGGGAGGGAGGCTTATATATCGCTGTTTGGAATGCGGGCAGGAATACGGTATTGAGAAATTGCTATACACTTGTCCGGAATGCGGACAGGTATTGCTTATTTATGATGCAAATTTTGACAGGCTTAAAAAAATTCCGGGAGAATTGTGGCACAGGATTTTTGACTATCGCAAGATGCTCAAAATTTCCGCTCTAAAAGGAATTTATTTATATCATGAATTTATTGGTTCAATTATGCCCCTGGATTCCATTGTTTATCTAGGGGAAGGGCATACCCCTATTGTTGAAGCAAATTCTTTTTTGCAGAAAAAGGCCGGAATTAGATTTTACTTTAAAAACGATGGGCAGAATCCAAGCGCTTCTTTTAAAGACAGGGGGATGGCGAGCGCTTTGAGCTATATAAATTTTCTAATCAAAAAAGGATATCTATCTGATGTTTTAGCGATATGCGCTTCTACCGGAGATACTTCCGCGTCCGCGGCATTATATGCATCTTATCTTAAGCCTCATGTAAAATCAGCGGTACTTCTTCCCCATAAGAAAGTAACTCCGCAGCAGTTGTCACAGCCTTTGGGAAGCGGGGCATCGGTATTTGAAATTCCAGGTGTGTTTGACGACTGCATGAAGGTTGTTGAAGCTTTGTCGGAGAAATATAATGTAGCGCTCTTAAACTCCAAAAATGCATGGAGAATCCTTGGGCAGGAGTCATATTCATATGAAATAGCCCAGGATTTTGAATATGATATGAACGACAAGGTCGTAATATTACCTATCGGCAATGCAGGCAATATTACAGCAGTGATGAGCGGATTTTTAAAGTTTTATGAAACAGGAATTATAAAGACATTGCCAAAAATAATCGGCGTGCAGTCAAAGCATGCCAACCCTGTTTACAGATATTATTTGGAGCCTGATGCGGAAAAACGGAAATTTGTTCCTGTAACGGTAAAGCCCAGCGTAGCCCAGGCCGCTATGATCGGCAACCCGGTATCAATGCCCAGGGTAATTCATCTGGTTGATATTTATAACAGCATGTCTGACAAACAGAACGTCTTTTTTGTTGAGGTGTCTGAGCAGGACATCATGGACTGGGAACTTTTAGCAAATCGGAACGGGCACATTGCATGTACTCATGGCGGCGAATCTCTGGCAGCTCTTGTTTCAGCTTGTGAAAAGGGAATTATTGAAAAAAATGAAGTTGCCATAGTTGATTCAACCGCTCATGCCCTGAAATTTTCGGGTTTCCAGGAGATGTATTTTGCAAACAGTTTTCCAGCGGAATTTGAAATTTCTCCAAACCCGGATCTAATTAATTCTCCTGTTTTTATCCGGCCAAAAGACCTTGAAAAGGTTCCTGCGCCCGGAAAGCCCTTAACCGGAGAAGATTTTAAACGGTTTGTCGAACGTACATCAGAAGAAATCGCAAATGCTTTGGGTCTGAAAAAAGTTTAAGATGCTTAAATCATTAATTTCCATATTTCTATGTTTAATAATATTTACCATAAGCCCCCTTTATGATGTAAACGCAGCTTTTTTATATAAAAGCTATGTGATTCGGAAAGATAAAGGGCGGGATATTTTGTGCGATCCCTATATCGTTCAGAAAGATGATTGGCTATTTAAACTTTTCAGGCAGAGAGGTGAAATCTCACAAAAGGATTTTCCTGAATTTTTAAGCATATTTAAACGAATTAATCCACATATTCGCAACATAAATAGACTTCTACCTGATCAGCATGTTTTTATCCCCTTAAAGATATTGAGTAAAGACTCCATGCCGGGCCAATCTTCCGGAATCGTTACCATTCCATTTGTAACCATCTCAAACACACCTGAAGTTCTTAAAAACCATTCAACTGCATATACAGTAAAACAAGGAGATTGTTTATCACGGCTGATTGTGCAAGGTTACTCCACAGATGAGGCAACAACAGAATTATACAGGGAAGGATTGAAGTTGTTCAGGCTGATCAATCCAGGAATTGTTGACTTTGATCTTATTCATGCCGGTCAAAAAATATATATTCCAAATCCACCAATTCGAAACCAGCCCTGGTATAAATCCCTTTTTGATGCTTCCGGCAATATTGTAGAGAAAATTGTTATGGGCGACACAGTTGCTTCCAGCGCAATAGACGAAGCAGCAGTTGCACCATCTCCTTTTAATCAAATTGCTTTTGCCTTGGACGCAAAACTTCTAAATAGAGGCACATACTACTTTCCAATGCAGGGAGAAGAGGATTTCAGCTTAGATCTTTCTAAGTTTCCTGTTATAGAGCTTAAAAATCAAAGCAAAATAATGTTTCAAGAAAATGATATACAAGAATATACTTTGAATGCAATAAAGTCATTTTGGAAGAATGTAACAATTGTTCCAGTTCCTCAGGAATCATCTTCAGACCAGCTATTTGATTTAGTAATGAATTCGGTATTCAAGGATAATATAAAAGAAAAAGTATCCTTTTCAGATAAGGGAATAGAAGTAAATGTCACCGCAAAGTGGATAATTGAGACTGTTTGTATAAGTTTTGTTGAAAATCCGGATGAATGCACGCCCGGTTCAATTTGCCGCTATCTTGAATCCCAGGGCATAATTGTTAAAGATATAATCAAAGACGGAAAGGTTGCACATCATGATACAAAAGAGGTTCAATACCGTGGACCCGATGAAAATGTAATCTTTATCAAAGACAGGGAAAGAAAAATTATTGTTAATGATTTGCTTAAAGCAATGGGTTGCAGATATGAGCAGAATATTAACATTACATTTCCATACAAAGGCATTCAGGTTGAAGCCTTATCAAATCTCATATCATTAAAAAATGATACGCCGCTGATCGTTGACTTCGGAAATATTTATGGCGAGGCGGCAAGTGCTATTAAAAAGGCCGGCATGGAGGTTGTCCAGATAGATACAGGGGATAATATAAATACAGTCATACTAAAACTCCTTAAAGGCATTGGGCTTGATTACACAATTGGCCCAATGTTTTTTGTTGCGAAAAGGCCTGAAAAACATAATACTTCATTAACCATACCGGGATTTCTGGTTACAGATTCAGAGAGCAACAACATACTTATATCGACAGTTCCTTTACATAACGAGTTGATTCAATTTTTAAGGGACAGAGATTTAAAAGTCGTGATAGTTCAGTCACAAGAACACCAGGATTAATAAAAATTCACCACGGAACGACACGGAGTTTCACTGAAAATTGTAAACAATTTATGACCGTGTAGTAAGTTACTATAAGAATATCAGTGTAATTCCGTGAAAATCCGCGGCGAGTTTTTACAAGAAACTTATTTTGGAGTAGAAAAGCATGAAAACAAATCATCTGGTTTTAAGTGTATTTTTAATTTTTTGTATAGTTTCTTGCGCCGCGAACATTGAAATGCGAAAGAAACAGGAGGAAGCATCAAGAAATCTCGGCGAAGCATACATGCAGCAAGGGGATTTTTCTTCAGCCCTTAGGGAATTGTTAAAAGCAGAAAAAATATACTCC